>Ga0209636_10000015_pt1 | contig 146855 bp, 122 predicted proteins | sample DeeMarSWOR152_54_FD_187464 | JGI IMG/M metagenome (GOLD analysis project Ga0209636, IMG submission 187464) | Marine sediment microbial communities from White Oak River estuary, North Carolina - WOR-1-52-54 (SPAdes) (version 2) | ecosystem: Environmental > Aquatic > Marine > Intertidal zone >...
AGGAGGTAGAGCTGATGTCTAAGCCTCGTTTTGAGCGGACGAAGCCGCATGTGAATGTGGGAACGATAGGGCATGTGGATCATGGTAAGACGACGTTGACGAGTGCGATGACGATGTATTTGGCGAAGCGTGGTATGGCGCAGGTGCGTAGTTATGATTCTATTGATAATGCGCCTGAGGAGAAGGAGCGTGGGTTGACGATAGCGGTGAGTCATGTGGAGTATGAGACGGAGGCGCGTCATTATGCGCATGTGGATTGTCCTGGTCATGCGGATTATGTGAAGAACATGATAACTGGGGCTGCGCAGATGGATGGGACGATATTGGTTGTGGCTGCGAATGATGGGCCTATGCCGCAGACGCGGGAGCATGTGTTGTTGGCGCGTCAGGTTAATGTGCCTAGTGTGGTGGTGTATTTGAACAAGGTTGACATGGTGGATGATGCGGAGTTGTTGGAGTTGGTGGAGTTGGAGGTTAGGGAGTTATTGACGAAGTATGAGTTTCCTGGGGACGATGTGCCGGTGGTTAAGGGTAGTGCGCTCAGGGCCATGGAGTGTGGTTGTGGTAAGGATGAGTGTGAGGCGTGTAGGTCGATAGGGGAGATATTGAAGGCGGTGGATGAGTATATACCTACGCCTGTGCGGGATGTAGACAAGCCGTTTTTGATGCCTGTTGAGGATGTATTTAGCATAACGGGTAGGGGTACGGTAGGAACGGGTAGGGTTGAGCGGGGGAAGATTAAGGTATCAGAATCTATTGAGAGGGTGGGGATAAAGGAGACGCGTAAGACGGTGGTGACTGGGGTTGAGATGTTTCGCAAGATATTGGATGAGGCGCAGGCTGGGGACAATGTTGGGTTGTTGTTGAGGGGGATAGAGAAGGACGAGTTGGAGCGGGGGATGGTGTTGGCGGCGCCTGGGAGTATAACGCCGCACAAGAAGTTTAGGGGAGAGGTGTACGTATTGACGAAGGAGGAGGGGGGTAGGCACACGCCGTTTTTTGATGGTTATCGTCCTCAGTTTTATTTTAGGACGACGGACGTAACGGGAACGGCTAAGTTGCCGGAGGGGCGAGAGATGGTTATGCCTGGGGACAATGTGACGATAGAGGTTGAGTTGATAATGCCGATAGCGTTGGAGAAGGAGTTGCGGTTTGCGATAAGGGAAGGTGGACGCACGGTAGGAGCAGGCGTCGTAGCAGAAGTACTCGACTAAGAGCGACGTCCGTCAGTAGCTTCCGGGAAGACCCCTGAAGAGCTGAGGAGGAGAAGTGGCGACTCAAAGAATCAGGATAAAGCTGCGTTCCTACGATCACGCGATGCTGGATCAATCTGCCAGCCAGATAGTACAGACTGCGAAAAAGACTGGCGCGATGATCTCGGGACCCGTACCGCTTCCGACCAGGAAGACAGTCTACACGGTTCTGCGATCTCCGCACGTGGACAAAAAATCGAGGGAGCAGTTTGAGATCCGAGTGCACAAGAGGTTGATTGATATTATCCGCTCAACCCCCCAGACGATTGATGCACTGATGAAGCTGGATCTTCCGGTCGGCGTCGACATTGAGATAAAGCTGTAGGGAAGGCGGAGGACTGACAATGCCAGGACTTATCGGAAAGAAACTTGGAATGACTCAAATCTTCGATGATAGCGGCAACGCCATCCCGGTTAGCGTCATCCAAGCCGGTCCATGCACCGTGGTCCAAAAGAAGACAACGGACAAGGAAGGCTACGATGCGATCCAGTTGGGTTTCCAGGACATGCGAGAGAAGCGTGTTTCCAGACCTCTGTTGGGACATTTCAAGAACGCAGGTATCTCGCCCAAGAGAGTGCTCAGAGAGTTCAAGGTAACTGACACTGCGCAGTTCGAAGTGGGATCCAAGACTACAATTGGCATATTTGAAGTCGGTTCCATTGTAGACGTGACGGGTACCTCGAGAGGGAAGGGTTTTCAGGGAGTCGTGAAGCGTTGGGGATTCTCTGGTGGCAACGAGACCCATGGTTGCACGACCCATAGACTGCCCGGTTCAATTGGGATGAGTGCCTACCCTTCTAGAGTTCTGAAGAACCGCAAATTGCCCGGCAGAATGGGGGGAGTGAGGGTGACCGTCAAGAACCTCACTGTTGTGGGAGTAGATAAGGAACGTCACCTTCTGCTGGTCAAAGGTGGCGTGCCGGGGGCGCCTAATAGCTACGTGGAAGTGAAGAAAACTGTGAGAAGTGCTTCTTAGGAGAAGTGAGATGATTTCGGCAAAGGTGTTTTCAGCTGAGGGGGAAGAGAGAGGGACAGCCGAGCTTCCCGAGCATCTTTTTGGCTCGTCTGTGAACGAACCTGTCCTCCACGAGGCGGTAAGGAACTATCTTGCGAACCAGAGACATGGTGCTGCTTCGACCAAGACGCGCGCCGAAATCAAGGGCAGTGGCCGTAAGCCCTGGCGACAGAAGGGAACTGGCCGGGCAAGAGCTGGCACCAGGTCTTCCCCGATCTGGGTTGGCGGTGGCCGTGCCTTCGGGCCCAGACCTCGCGATTATGGATACGAGATACCAAAGAAGGTGAAGAGGCTGGCTCTGAAGTCCGCACTTACTCTCAAGGCGAAAGAAGACGCTGTTATGGTGGTTGAGCCGCCTTCGTTGAGTGAGGCAAAGACACGAGAGGTGGCAAAATATATTGAGAAGCTTGGACTATCGGGTAAGAAGTGTCTTCTTGTTACTTCTTCCTCTGATGAGCATCTGCTGAAGTCAGTACGGAATATGCCGAATCTTCGCTTGCTCCTCTCCAGCCAACTCAATCCTTATGCCCTTCTGGAATGTGAATGGCTGCTTCTGACACCTGATGCTCTCCAGAGCATGAAGGAGGTTTTCTCGAAATGATAGAGCCGAGGCGAATTGTCAGGAGAGCACTTGTCACGGAGAAAGGTACTCAGATTCGTGAGGCAGCCAACCAGTATATATTCGAAGTGGACCCTCGAGCCAACAAGTTCGAAATAAAGAAGGCCGTGGAGGCCATCTTTTCTGTAGAAGTAGGCAGCGTAAGAACGGTCAGAATGAAAGGGAAGATGAAAAGGATGGGCGTACATTCTGGACGCAGGGCCCACTGGAAGAAGGCGATCGTTACGTTGAAGAAGGGGCAAAGCATAGAGCTTTTTGAACAGGTGTGATTTTTTGGAGTGACGTGATGGGACTCAAGAAATTCAAGGCCACTACACCCACATCCAGATTCAAGACGATATCTGACTTTCGGGACATCACGAAGTCGAAGCCTGAAAAGAAGTTGGTCAGACCTCTGCGTCGTACCGGCGGGAGAGACAACAGGGGGCACACCTCCAGCTGGCACAAGGGCGGGGGTCACAAGAGACGGTACAGGGTCATTGACTTCAAGAGAGACAAGTTGGGAGTGCCGGCCAAGGTAGCGGCAATCGAGTATGACCCGAATCGTTCAGCGAGAATCGCACTTCTTCATTATGTCGATGGTGAGAAACGTTACATCGTGGCGCCGCTCGGGTTGTCCGTCGGTGATGTCATAGAGTCTGGCGAGAGGGTTGACATCAAAGTGGGAAACGCTCTTCCTCTTCGACACGTTCCACTCGGAACACAGGTCCATAACATAGAGCTTATTCCTCGCAAGGGTGCGCAGCTTGCCCGCGGAGCGGGGAGTTTCTGTCAGGTCATGGCCAAGGAAGGCAAGTACGTGCAGCTGAGACTGCCCTCCGGAGAGGTTCGGATGGTTCACTTGGACTGTCGCTGTACTGTCGGGCAAGTGGGTAACCTTGATCATGAAAACATCATTCTGGGCAAGGCCGGCAAGAGCCGCTGGTTGGGAATCCGCCCCACTACTCGCGGGGTCGCCATGAATCCTATTGACCATCCGTTAGGTGGCGGCGAAGGCAAGAGTTCGGGCGGCAGACATCCCGCAACTCCATGGGGAAAGCCGACAAAAGGCTTCAAGACGAGAAAGAAAAAGCGCTCAGACAAACTGATTGTCAGAAGAAGGAAGTAGTCTGGAGGAGTCAGGATGCCACGTTCGATAAAGAAAGGCCCGTACGTAGACGAGAAGCTTCTGAAGAAGATTCAGCAGATGAACGCGAGTGGAGACAAGAGAGTCGTGAAAACCTGGGCCAGGCGTTCGACAATCGTACCTGAATTCGTAGGTCACACGATGGCGGTGCACAACGGCAACAAGTTCATACCTATCTACATTTCTGAGAACATGGTTGGACATAAGCTTGGCGAGTTTGCCCCGACCAGGATTTTCAGGGGCCACGGCATGCACTCTGAGAAGTCGGCGCCGCCTCTGAAATAGAATGATGCACAGTCGAGCGTGCTGTCGTTAGCAGCTTCGTGTGACGTTTGAGGTATTTGACTTTGTGAGAAGATAACGGGGAAGGTAGGCAACGAGCTTAACCTTCATTTAGGAAAGGAGTTACGGAGGTTCACTTTGGATGCGAGAGCAACTGCGAGGTTCGTGAGGATTTCGCCGCGCAAAGTAGGCCAGGTAAGTCAACTCATCAGAGGCAGAAACGTTGACGAGGCCCTACACATATTGCAGTTCACTCACAAAGCTGGGGCAAGAGTGATCGAAAAGGTGCTCAAGTCAGCGGTTTCGAATGCGGTGAACATTGAGGGTAAAATCGATGTGGACACGCTGTGGATCAAGGAGATACGAGTCGGTCCTGGTCCAACCATGACTCGGTTTTTGCCCAGAGCGCTTGGAAGAGCCACGCCCGTTCTGAAGAGAACCAGCCACATCACGGTGATAGTTACGACTCCATAATAGATGTCTACAAGAACGGAATGGCTCTCTTGGAGAAAGGAGAGGTGAATTGGGACAGAAAACACACCCTATCGGGTTGAGACTGGGAATAGTCAAGACGTGGGATTCCCGGTGGTTCGCTCAGAAGGACTTCGCCGACCTTCTTCATGAGGACATCATGCTGAGGCGCTATCTGAAGAGACGGCTTTACCAGGCGGGCATTTCGAAAATCCTCATTCAAAGAGCCGGTGGGAAGGTGACCGTGACGATTCGTACTGCAAGACCAGGCCTCGTCATTGGACGAAGGGGAGCGCAGGTCGATCAGGTCAAGGATGAGCTGCAACACCTGACGAAGAAAGAGGTCTTGCTGAACATAGAGGAAGTGAAGAAACCCGATTTGGACGCTCAACTTGTTGCGGAGCACATTGCCAGACAGCTTGAGCAGCGAGTTTCTTTCAGGCGTGCCATGAAGCGAGCACTGACTTCTACGATGCGTGCAGGGGCAGAGGGGATAAAGGTGCTTTGCTCAGGAAGGCTCGGTGGAGCCGAGATGGCACGGCATGAAGGCTATAAAGATGGTCGTGTTCCACTTCACACACTGCGTGCAGATATCGACTATGCCACAGCTACCGCGCACACGACCTACGGGTGTGTTGGCGTGAAGGTGTGGGTCTTCCACGGCGAGGTGCTGGATAAGGGGAGTGCAGCAGGCGAGCAGGCGAGCTCGTGAGGTTCAGACCATGTTGATGCCAAAGAGAGTCAAGTTCCGAAAGCAGCAGAGGGGCAGGATGAGGGGTAAGGCCCTTCGCGGAGGCGATGTGGACTTCGGCGAATTTGGGCTGAAGGCGCTCGAACCTGCCTGGATTACGAATAGACAGATAGAGGCGGCCAGAGTTGCCATAACCAGGAAGATAAAGAGAGGCGGGAAGATCTGGATCCGTGTCTTCCCTGATAAGCCGGTCACCGTGAAACCGGCGGAGACGAGAATGGGAAAGGGAAAGGGGAATCCAGAGTATTGGGTCGCCGTTGTGAAGCCCGGGAGAGTGCTCTTCGAGCTAGAGGGAATCCCTGAACCTCTGGCGAAAGCCGCACTCAAACTGGGCGCCTCGAAATTGCCGATCAAAACCAAGTTCGTGGTGAGAAAGGAGTTCTGACGTAAATCATGGCGAAGCCGATGAAGCCCCAAGACATCCGCGAGATGACGATGACCGAGATTACTATGAAACTGAGTGATCTCGAAGAGGAGCTGTTTAATCTTCGTTTTCGCAACTCGATGAAGCAACTCGATGATTCGCTCAGGATTCGCATCATAAAGCGCGACATTGCCAGGTTGAAGAGCATTCTCAGAGAACACGAGCTTGGCATTAGGAAGATTGCCTCCGAATCGGGCTAGATGAATAGATCGGGGCTGGAGCTGTGGCTTTGCACTTTTGATAGTAATGCGGCTTCATTTCCGGCAGCAGCCAGCAAAGGGTGAGAAATGGAAGGAAGAGGAAAGAGAAAGGTTAGAATCGGTCGCGTCGTGAGTCGCAGCGGAGATAAATCCGTCGTAATTGAGATACGGCGGTTGATGAAGCATCCCATTTACGGGAAGTACGTCCGCAGAAGAACCAAGCTCCATGTGCACGACGCAGGGAACCAGTGCCAGATAGGAGATCTCGTCCGCGTGAGTGAGACGAGGCCGCTTAGCAAGCTAAAGCGGTGGAGATTTGTAGAAGTTCTTGAAAAGGCCCGGTAAAGTCCCGCGGTTTGGGGTCTGAGGAACGCACAAAGGGCGGGCGAGAAGCACAACGAACGTATGAGGAACTCTGAGAGATGATTCAGCCACAAACGCTGCTTTCCATTTCGGACAATACCGGTGCGAGAGTCGGAATGTGCATTAAGGTTCTTGGTGGCACCAGAAGGAGATACGGGCGCGTAGGTGACATCATTGTCGTATCTATAAAGGACGCTCTGCCGGGTGGTACCGTTAAGAAGGGGGATGTGGCGAAAGCCGTTATCGTTCGCACCAGGAAGGAACTTAGGAGAAAGGACGGTTCGTACATTCGGTTTGACCAGAATGCAGCAGTCCTCATAGATGATCAAAGGGAGCCAAGAGGAACGCGAATCTTTGGACCGGTTGCGCGAGAGCTCAGGGACAAGGAGTTCATGAAGATAATCTCTCTTGCGCCAGAGGTCATCTAGCGTGGAGTAAGAACATGATAATTGCCCGAAACGATATAGTTGTTGTTGTTGCCGGCGACGACAGGGGAAAGACGGGCAAAGTTCTCAAAGTCTTTCCGAAGAAGTCCCGCATCGTGGTTGAGAAGGTGAACTTCGTGAAAAGGCATACGCGCCCTACGCGGACCGGCATGCAGGGAGGAATTCTCGAGAAAGAAGCGGCTATCCATGTTTCCGATGTCATGCTGCTCTGTCCGAAGTGCGATGTGGGCGTTCGGGTTGGAGTCAAGCGGTTAAGTGATGGTTCTAAGGTTCGTGTCTGCAGGAAATGCGGTGAGATGATTCCTCGACCTTGAACGCGCTGACGATTGTAATGGGGTAACGAGATGGTTCCCAGGCTTAAGAGAAAATACAAAGAAGAGGTCGTCCCTCTCATGATGCAGAAGTTTGGCTACAAGAACAGCATGCAGGTTCCCAGGTTCTTGAAGATCGTCGTGAACATGGGAGTGGGAGACTCTTTGCTTAACATCAAACTGTTGGATGCGGCGGTCGCTGACCTAGCTGCAATAACTGGACAGAGGCCTTCGATAAGACGCGCCAAGAAATCCATTGCAAACTTCAAGCTTCGCGCCGGAGCTCCCATTGGTTGTTCTGTGACCTTGCGCGGAGCCCGGATGTATGAGCTTTATGACCGGCTCGTGAACGTCGCCGTGCCGCGAATCCGAGATTTCAGGGGGCTTTCACCTAAGTCGTTCGATGGTCGCGGGAATTATACACTTGGGATTAGCGAGCAAATTATCTTTCCCGAGATCAATTATGACAAGGTCGAGAAAATACGAGGAATGGACGTAACGATAGTTACCTCCGCCAAGAGCAACGAAGAGGCGTTCGAGCTTCTGAGGCTGATGGATATGCCTTTCAGGCAGACGTAGGTTTACCGTCAGTCCGGGGCAGCAAAGGAGGTTCAGTGGCTAAGAAGGCTCTTATAGAGAAGTGGAAGAGGGAGCCGAAGTTCAAAGTTCGGAAGTACAATCGTTGTCGTCGGTGCGGTAGGCCACGTGGATACTTGCGACAGTTTGGTCTCTGCCGTATTTGCTTCCGGGAGCTTGCCCTTCAGGGGCAGATTCCTGGTGTAGTTAAGTCCAGCTGGTAGTGTCGGCTGGAGTGCAACGGAGGCAAGATACATGTCTGTGACTGATCCAATTGCTGACATGCTTACGTGCATAAGGAATGCGTGCAAGGCGCGACACAAGAAGGTGGACGTGCCGTCCTCCCGGATGAAGATCGAATTAGCCAAAGTCCTTCTCAGGGAGAAGTATGTCAATAACTTCAAGACAATAGACGATCGAAAGCAGGGAGTGCTTCGCATATACCTTAAGTACGATACCGAGAAGAAAAGCATCATCAGCGGTCTGAAGAGGATTAGTACGCCGGGCTGCAGGATTTATGTGGACAGGGATGCGATCCCTCGTGTGTTGGGAGGTATGGGGACTGCTGTTCTTTCAACATCCAAGGGAATTCTCAGTGACAAGGAAGCTCGTGCACAGGGAGTGGGAGGAGAGGTGGTCTGTCATATATGGTAGCCCGCGAGCCTTTTGTTGACCTCCGTGCTGCACGCCGACACGAACCAGCGTCAGCTGAGATTATGGATCAGGAGCCTTGCTCCGGGAGGTTCTGAGTTTATGTCCAGGGTTGGTAAGATGCCCGTACAGATACCGTCCGGTGTCACAGTAAAGATCTCTGGCAGCCAGGTTAGCGCCGAGGGTCCCAGGGGAGAGCTTTCGACTGTGATTCCACGGGGTATCTCTGCAGGGATTGAGAAAGACAGCATAGTGATTGTGCCGGATTCTAAGGACCCCAAACTGCGCGCTCTCCACGGGACGGCCAGAGCCCTGGTTTCTAATCTGGTAGTCGGAGTGACCGATGGATTCCGAAAGGTATTGGAGATCGTGGGGACGGGTTATCGAGCGCAGATTGAGGGTAAGAAGCTCGTTCTGACCATCGGATTTGCAAGGCCGGTGGAGTACCCCATACCTGACGGGGTAAAGATCTCGGTTGAGTCACCGACGCGGATAGTGGTTGAAGGGATTGACAAAATCGCTGTTGGCCAGGTGGCCAGCGAGATAAGGGCGTTCAAGAAACCTGAGCCCTACAAGGGAAAAGGAATTCGATACGAAGGTGAATACGTAAGGAAGAAGGCCGGAAAGGCTGCTGTAGGAGCGGCAGGAGCATAGTCGGTGCTTCGCAGCTTGTGTTCCGGTTTTGCACGGGACAGAAAAGACCATGAGAACCCGTACTACTCAGCGAGTGACGAGAAGAAAGAAGCGACATCAGAGGGTCAGGCGCAGGATTTCAGGCATACCTGAGAGACCTAGACTCTGCGTCTTTCGTAGTCTGAAGCACATTTTCGCCCAGTTAATCGACGACTGCGCCGGCCGGACACTGGTTTCGGCTTCGACCCTTTCGAAGGAAGTACGTGAGTCGGTCAGCCAAAAGCCCAGGATAGAAGCAAGTAAGGTGGTCGGTGTTCTGCTGGCCGAGAAGGCAAAGGCCAAAGGCATTGCGACTGTGACATTTGATAGAGGAGGCTATCTGTATCACGGGAGAGTCAAAGCACTCGCGGAGGGTGCCAGGGAAGGTGGCCTCAAGTTCTAATGCGATTCAGAGTTATTCCAGAAGCAGAAGGAGGGATTCTTGACTAACTCAGAGCCTGAGAAGATCGAACTGGTCGAGAAGGTCGTTCATGTAAACCGTGTAGCAAAAGTTGTGAAGGGTGGTCGTCGTTTCGGCTTCAACGCGCTGGTGGCAGTTGGCGATCAACAGGGGAACGTGGGCATAGGTTTGGGAAAGGCAAACGAAGTAGCGGATGCCATCAAAAAAGCCAGTGAGGCAGCTAAGAAGGCCTTTTTCCCGGTGCCGATGGTCAAGGGGACCATCCCCCACGAAGTGATCGGCCGTTTTGGCTCGTGTCGAGTGCTGCTTAGGCCGGCTTCACCTGGAACGGGCGTAATTGCTGGAGGAGTTGTCAGGGCGATCCTAGATTCGGCAGGAGTTCAGGACGTGCTGACGAAATGTTTGAGCTCCAGTAATCCACACAATGTCGCAAAGGCTACGGTAGAAGCTCTTCAGCAATTAAGGAAAGCCAAAGACATAGCCGCTCAGAGAGGCAAGACCGTGAAGGAGCTTTTTGGAATAGCAGAGGCTACGAGTGATGACAAGGAAGCTTAGGATTACGCAGATACGGAGCTCTATAGGAAGACAGAAAGACCAGGGGGTGACCGTTCGTACCCTGGGGATCAGAAGACTGCATCATTCTGTCGTTCATGACGACACCCCACAGATTCGTGGAATGATCACAAAGGTGCGTCACCTTGTCCGTGTCGAGGAGATAGAGGAATGAGTAAGCTTAAACAACTGCGCCCCGCTGCGGGCTCTCGCAGGAAGAGGAAGAGATTGGGTTGTGGCGAAGGATCCGGACACGGGGGCACATGTACGAAAGGACACAAGGGGCTCAAGTGTCGCTCAGGCGGAAGGGTTCCTCCGTGGTTCGAAGGCGGGCAGATGCCTCTGCAGAGGAGGATTCCGAAGAGGGGTTTCACGAATCCCGGTCGCGTTGAGTATCAGGTCGTCAACGTTGAGAAGCTCTCCAAATTGGAGTCTGGATCAGAGGTGACACCTGAGAGTCTCTTTGAGAAACGTCTGGTCCGCAACTCGAAGAAACCCATTAAGTTACTTGGTGCCGGGGAGATTTCGATTCCGCTCAGAATCAAGGTTCATGCTATCAGCAAACCGGCCAGAGAGAGAATCGAACAGGCCGGTGGTTCAGTGGAGCTCATTCGGTAATGCTGGACAAGGTCCAAAGTATATTCCGGATTCCTGAACTGAGAAGAAGAATCATTTTCACCATAATGATTCTTGTTGTGTACCGTCTCGGCGGACACGTTCCCACACCGGGGGTAAACGGAGAGGCTCTTGCGGCGTTTTTTCAGGGCAAGGAAAGAACGCTCTTCGGTCTCTACGACATGTTCGTGGGAGGATCGCTGAAGCAGTGCACCATCTTTGCGATGGGCATAATGCCCTACATCAATGCTTCGATTATCATGCAGCTTCTCGGAGCAGTCATTCCTTTTCTTCAGAAGCTTCAAAAGGAGGGGGAAGAAGGAAGAAAGAAGATCACACAGTACACGCGGTATGGAACTGTTGGCCTGGCCATGATTCAGGGCTACGGGATAAGTATCTTTGTGGAATCGCTCCGGAGCGACTTGGGCGCAGTCGTTCCGAATCCTGGCATAGCCTTTCGTCTGTTGACGATGATCACGCTCACCTGTGGAACGATATTCGTGATGTGGCTGGGTGAGCAGATCACGGATCGCGGAATCGGAAACGGGATTTCTCTGATCATTTTCATCGGCATCGTTGCCCGTTTCCCGACCGATGTGATTAACACGATTCGTGCTATTCAGCTTGGGGCGATTCAGATTTTTGGTGCACTTTGGCTGGTAGTGTTGATCATCGCCGTGATCGCCGCAGTCATAGTGATGACCCAGGGAATGCGAAAGATCCCCGTGCAGTACGCGAAGAGGGTCGTGGGCAGGAAAATGTACGGGGGTCAGAATACGCATGTTCCCTTGCGTGTTAACAGTGCCGGAGTTATTCCGATTATCTTCGCACAGGCGTTGATCATGTTTCCGGCGACACTTGGCACGTTTGTTAGAGACAACGTGATAATGGAGAGATTGACGACGCTGTTTTCTCCTGGAACGTGGTTCTACTCACTGGTCTATGGCGTCGTGATAGTGTTCTTTACGTATTTCTATACCGCGATCATTCTGAATCCGACTGATCTCGCTGAGAATATTCAAAGGCACGGTGGGTTCGTGCCCGGTATCCGTGCGGGCAAGAAAACGGCCGAATACATAGATAGGGTGCTGTTGAGGATAACTCTTCCTGGGGCTCTGTTTCTTGCGCTGGTTGCCATTCTTCCAGATGTACTGATTCATAGATTCCACGCCCCCTTTTACTTTGGTGGTACATCCATCCTAATTGTGGTCGGTGTAGCTCTGGATACACTTCAGCAAATCGAGTCTCATCTGCTAATGAGGCATTACGAAGGGTTCATGAAGAGAGGGAAAATAAGAGGAAGAAGGTTCATGTAGCCCCATGCGTGTAGTACTCCTTGGCGCCCCCGGGAGTGGGAAGGGAACGCAAGCCAAGTTGCTTCAGGAGCACTTTGGCATTCCGCAGATTTCGACGGGGGACATTTTCAGAAAAGCGATTGCCGATGGAACCGCGCTCGGTGCTCAAGTCGAAAAGTACGTCTCGAACGGTGTCCTTGTTCCTGATGAACTCACAATTCGGCTTATGAGAGAGCGGCTATCGCAGGGGGATGTTGAGAAGGGATTCGTTCTGGACGGTTTTCCCCGGACTATTCCCCAGGTAGAAGGGGTAGAGACGATACTGAAGGAGTTGGGTTGGAAGCTCGACGCCGTAATCAACATAGATGTGCCCGAGGAAATCCTCGTGCGGAGACTCGCTCTCAGGAGGACATGTCCTTCTTGCGGGATGATGTATCATCTTGAGAATCGGCCTCCAGCTGAGGAGGGCAAGTGCGATGAGTGCGGGGCGCAACTTGAGACGCGGGCCGACGACAGTGAGGAAACGGTCAGAAAGAGACTCAACGTGTACCTTTCCCAGACGGCTCCACTTGTTGATTACTTTGAGCGGGGATCTCAACTGGTGACTATTGACGGTTCAGGTCGGGTCGAAGCCATCTTTGATAACATACGTACGGCGCTGAGTAAAAGAAGCCGGGATTCAGGAAAGAACGTAGATGATAAGGCTTAAGACAAAGGAGCAGATCGCTAGTATAAGGGAAAGTTGCAGGATAGTAGCTGAGACCCTTGAAGCGCTCGGCAGAATCGTGGAGCCCGGTCTTAGTACGATTGAGCTGGACCGCTGGGCGGTAGACTTGATAAAGGTACAGAAGGCCATCCCGGCTTTCAAGGACTACAGAGGGTTTCCTGCCAACATATGCGTTTCAGTCAATGAAGAGGTGGTACACGGGATTCCAGGAGGTAGGGTGCTGGTTGAAGGTGACATAGTGAGCATCGACGTTGGGGTTCTGAAAGACGGATATTTCGGTGATGGGGCGGCTACTTTTCCTGTGGGAGAGATCTCCGAGCAGGCGCAGAAACTTCTAGAGGTCACTGAGTTGTCATTGATGAAGGGCGTTGAGAAAGCGACGCCCGATAATCATCTCGGTGACGTGTCGCATTCGATTCAGAAGTGCGTCGAGAGCTTCAATCTCTCGGTCGTGAGAGACCTTGTCGGTCATGGCGTCGGACTGGAGATGCATGAAGATCCCCAGATCCCGAATTACGGAAGCGCGGGTTGCGGCCCCCTGCTTGTAGAAGGGATGGTTCTCGCAATCGAGCCGATGGTTAATCTGGGTGGATGGGAAGTTGAGACTCTTGATGACAGATGGACAGTGATTACGAAGGACAGATCCCTCTCTGCTCACTTCGAACACACCGTGGCCATCTGCGATGATGGCGCTCGGATCTTGACGCAAGTAGATTCGACAGCCTCGAGGAGGTCATAGAGCGAGTGGCAAAGGAAGAGGGAATACAGGTGGAAGGCACTGTGGTTGAACCCCTTCCTAATGCAATGTTCAGAGTCGAGCTGGAGAACGGACACATTGTCCTTGCACACATCTCCGGGAAAATGCGGATGCATTTCATAAGAATACTTCCTGGAGACAAAGTTACTGTCGAACTGTCTCCTTATGACCTGAGCAGGGGGAGGATCATCTACAGATATAAATGAGCAACCGGCTTGAAGGAGATTGTGGCTAGCGTCTTCGGGTTGAGCCGGCTCTGTGATGGTGAATACGCAGTCTGCTGTTCGTTGAGGAACGGAAACCATGAAGGTCAGGGCATCAGTTAAGAAAATATGCGAGCACTGTAAGCTCGTGCGCAGAAAAGGCGTTGTGCGTGTGCTTTGTAAGAACCCGCGACACAAGCAGAGACAGAAATAGGTCAGTTGGCCCTGGGGGGCATTCTTCAGACCTCCCTAGTGCCGCCATCGGGGACAGTGTTCTGTTGTTTATACGTAATACATTTGGCTTGAGAGTCTTGGCATTAAGACCAGAGGGAAGGTGATTTGAATTGGCACGAATCGCAGGAGTAGATTTGCCTGCTGAAAAGAGAATTGAGGCAGCTCTCACTTACATCTTTGGAATCGGTGCTTCCTCAGCGAGGAGGATTCTCCTGGCGACCGGAGTGAGTCCAGATATTCGTGTGAAGAATCTGTCGGAAGAGGACACCGCGAAACTGAGAACGGAAATCGAGAGCAAGTACAAGATAGAAGGAGCCCTCCGGACCGAGGTAGGCATGAGCATCAAGAGACTCATGGATATTGGTGCCTATCGCGGATTGAGGCACAGGAGGGGGCTTCCCGTGAGGGGGCAGAGGACCAAGACAAACGCCAGGACGCGGAAAGGTCCCAAGAAGACAGCGGGCGCAATCAAGCGAAAGGCCGTGGCAAAGAGAGGCCCCGCCGCCAGACCTGCAAAGGAGGGATAATAGGTGGCAGTCGAAGGAAAAAGGGTAAAGAAGAAAGAGAGGAGGGTTGCTCCGAATGGTGTTGCGCACATCCAGGCAACTTTCAACAATACGATTGTTACCATAACTGACGCGGAAGGAGGCGTTCTCTGTTGGGCGAGCGCCGGCAAGGTGGGATTCAAAGGATCCAGAAAGAGTACGCCCTTCGCTGCTCAGGTGGCTGCCGAAGCCTCGGCAAGAGAAGCCTTGGGTCATGGCATGAGAAGAGTGGAAGTCTGGGTGAAGGGTCCTGGTTCCGGCCGGGAGGCCGCGATCCGCTCGATTCAGGCAGCCGGTCTGGAAGTGACTGCAATAAGGGACGTAACGCCGATTCCCCATAACGGCTGTCGTGCGCCGAAGAGAAGGAGAGTCTAGCAGGTTGCAGAGAGCCTCGCGCGTTCCCCCAGCGGATGCGTCAGTAGTGGAAAGCGGCAGTCTTCGAGATGGGAAAGCGTGGCACAGGTTCTCTGTGGTGTGAGGAAGAAGGATGACGTCGTTAAACAGGCAATTATTTCGAACACGGATGTCTTTTTTCTCCAGAAATCAGGTGGTGCAATAGATGGCAAGAAACAGAGATGCAAAATGTAGACAGTGCAGGCGTGAAGGGACCAAGCTTTTCCTGAAGGGTGAGCGCTGCGTCACCGACAAGTGTGCTTTTGAGCGGAGGGGATACGCTCCTGGCGAGCACGGTCGTGACCGAAGGTTACGCATAACTGATTACGGCCTACAGCTAAGGGAAAAGCAGAAGGCCAGACGGCTTTACGGGATACTCGAAAGTCAATTCAAGAATTACTTCCTTGGAGCTGAGGCAAAAAAAGGTATCACGGGCGAATTGCTTCTTCAGATGCTGGAATGTCGATTGGACAACGTTGTGTTCAGGCTTGGGCTCGCACCGTCAAGGCCGTGTGCAAGACAGTTGGTCAGACACGGGCATTTTCTTGTCAATCAGAAGAAAGTGGACGTACCCTCGTACCAGGTGAAACCTGGAAGCGAGATCTCGGTGAGGGACAAGAGTCGTTCGTTGAAAATCATAACGGATTCGCTCGACGCTACTCAGGGACGCGAGATGCCATCGTGGCTTCAAATAGATCGGGAAGGTCTCTCGGGCAAACTCGTGGAAGTACCGTCGAGAGATATGATACCCGTTCCGATTCAGGAACAACTCATAGTTGGGCTTTACTCCAAGTAACCGTACTAGCAATGCCAGGGGGTCTTAGATATGAGGTGGAAGAGCCTCCAGATGCCGAAGAAAATCGAGCTCGACGAGAAAACCGCCACTGACACATATGGAAAGTTCACAATCGAGCCTTTGGAGCGTGGTTTCGGCACCACGGTAGGGAATTCTCTGCGGCGCACACTGCTATCGTCAAGTCCTGGGGCCGCCATTACTGCGGTAAAAATCGACGGCGCACTGCACGAATTCTCCACTCTGCGCGGAGTACTCGAGGACAGCTCGGAGATTATCCTTAATCTCAAACAGATTCGTTTCAAGCTGATGACAGATAGCGTGAAGCGAGGGAGTCTTGAGGCAAAGGGAAAGTGTGATGTCATGGCAGGCGATCTCAAGGTTGATGATGAAGTCGTTGTACTTAATCCAGATCTTCATATCGCTACGCTCAACAAAGAAGGAGAGTTGAACATAGAGGTGGAGATCAGTGGGGGAAGGGGTTATGTGCCTGCGGAGTTGCAGCCTGGAGGCGACAGGGCCATCGGCATCATTCCTGTTGATTCGCTCTTCAGCCCGGTAACGAACGTGACATACCGTGTGGAAAGCGCCAGAGTGGGACAGCGCATCGATTTTGACCGGTTGTTGCTTGAGATATGGACCGATGGAAGCATAGCACCTTCTGACGCCCTCTCGTTTGCCGGGAAGATTCTCAAGGATCACTTCAGCCTGTTTATCCACTTCGAAGAAGAAGTCGTAGTTGAGGAAGAAGAAGTGGACAAGGAAACTGAGAGAATAAGACAGCTGCTTCAGAAGAGCGTGGAAGAGCTGGAGCTTTCGGTACGATCTGGTAACTGCTTGCGAGCAGCTGAGATAGGCACGCTAGGAGAATTGGTGCAGAAAAGTGAACAGGACATGCTGAAGTACCGAAACTTCGGGCGCAAATCGCTCAAAGAAATCGAAGATATTCTCGAATCAATGGGCCTACACTTCGGAATGGACGTCAGCCAGTACAAGCTCGTTGAGGCCGAGAAAGACGAGAAGCTGGAGTAGTATAGGGGGGGCACTCTCATGCGACACAATCGAGATAGGAGGCAGCTCAGCAGAACGCGCGAACACAGGAGAGCACTGCTGCGCAATCTTGTCACTGCACTCTTTAAGCATGAGAGAATCGAGACAAGCGTTGCCAAAGCAAAGGAAACTAAGAGAGTCGCTGAGCGAATGATCACGTTCGCCAAGCGAGGCGACATCCACGCCCGTCGGAACGTGGCCAGTTACCTGATGAGTGACGAGATCGTGAAGAAACTCTTTGAGAAAATCGTACCTTGGTATGCTGATCGAAATGGCGGTTACACAAGGATTGTCAGAGTGAGGAGAAGACTCGGAGATGGGGGGGAAATCGGCATTCTTGAGTTGATCAAATCTGAAGAACTGATGGAGGAAGAAAGAAAAGAGAGGGCGGACAAGAGGAAAGCTAAACTGAAGGCCAAGGAAGAGAAGCGCAAACTCGAGGAAGAAGCAGCCGCTGAGGAAGAAGCAGCTGCTGAGGAGGAGCGGCGCGCCGAAGAGGCTGCGGGCGGTGAGGAGAGCGCAGCCGAGGAGGCTTCCGAGGAGAAGGGTGAGAAAGAGGGGAAGTAGAAGCACGCACGGCTCTGTGGCCGTCAGGTTTCTCCCAGGAGTATTCCGCATCACACATAGACTTAGACGTATCGCACATGGCCAGGTTCGTTTACCTGGCCATGTTTTGCTTCTGGCGCTCATGATGCTGCTACTTATGACTGGGGTACCTGAGGCCCTTCCCGAACCCGAATTCAGAGCGCTCTGGGTCCTACGCAACACTCTTGTGTCTCGTGCGAACGTTGACCGCATGCTGGCCCAGGCGCGAAGGGGAGGGTTCAACGTTCTTCTGGTTCAGGTCCGCGGCAGAGGAGACGCGCTTTATGACTCTTCCATTGAACCGCGGTCGGAGCTACTCACGAACGACGGATTTGATGGGCTGGCCTACGTTATTGCTGAAGCACACAAACACGACATGGAAGTTCATGCCTGGCTAAATGTGTTCTTTGTATGGGCGGCGCCGCAGATGCCCGTTGATGCGAGACACGCTCTGCTGTCGCATCCAGACTGGATAGCGGTTCGCTCGGACGGGAGGTCGCTGCTTGAATTGTCGAGGCGCGAGATAGAGGCGATGGGTATGCAAGGCATCTTTCTCTCGCCGGGAAATCCTGAGGTACGCGAACACTTGAGAGCAGTGATCAGAGAGCTTGTAGAACGCTACGACGTGGACGGTGTACATCTCGATTACATAAGATATCCCAACATGGACGTGGGTTATGATTTTGCCACAAGAACGGAGTTCATGCGCCACCATGGGGTGGACCCGCTTGAGCTCGCCACTGAAGGCCAGACGTTGACGGAGCTCTTCGGTGAGCGAGGGGTTCTTGACCTACGGGCTCTCTGGAAGCAGTGGCGAATCCGAGACATCGCAGGTCTGGTAGAAGCCGTCCGTTTCGACATCAAGGCACTGGATCCGAGGGTGAAGCTATCTGCGGCCGTGGTTCCCGATTCGCATTCGGCGGTGGCCAAATACGCTCAGAATTGGCCTGCCTGGCTCGAGCGTGGCATACTGGACTTTGCAGTACCAATGTGCTATTCGGCGTCCACCAGAGCGGTCAAGGACCAGGTTGCCGCAATCAAGGACTCGGTGGGAGACGAAGAGTTCTATCCGGGTATAGCAATGTATAATCAGTCGTCGGGACGAGTCGTGGAGAAGGTCAGAGCACTCAGGAAAATTGGGGTCCGAGGTTTCTCCATGTTCTGTTATGACCCCGAACATTCTCGGGAACACATCTTCAGAGCACTTTCTCGAACCGTATTCTCTTCGCCAGTATCCCCCTGGAGTAACTAGCTCGACTGGGCACAATCAGGGGCATCTGCAGCACCAGGACAAGGCACGCAATGAAAGACAGCACACTCAAGAAGCTCCGTGAAATCGTGGGCTCACAGTCTGTGCTGACCGCGAAAGAGGAGCTCCTTTGTCATTCCTACGATGCAACCAGGAGAAGCGCACTGCCTGAGGTCGTGGTTCGACCCGAGAACGTGGAGCAGGTGGCGGCTGTGGCCAGGCTCTGTACCGAAGAGCGAATTCCTCTAACGCCCAGAGGCGCTGGGACTGGCCTTTCGGGCGGCTCGGTTCCCCTAAAAGGGGGCGTGCTCCTGTCACTGACTCGCATGAAGCGAATCAGAGAATTAGTTCTCGAAGATCTCTATGCGGTAGTCGAAGCCGGGATGGTCACTGAAGAGCTACAGACGACCGTCGAGGCCTCTTCGCTCTTTTACCCCCCGGATCCGGCTAGCCAAAGCAGTTGCACGATAGGAGGAAATGTCGCGACCTCGGCAGGCGGCCTGCGTTGTCTGAAGTACGGAGTGACGAAGAACTACCTGATGGGACTGGAGGCCGTGCTGCCTACAGGCGAGGTGATAGCAACGGGCGCTAGGACAGTGAAGAGCGTGGTGGGGTTCGACCTGACGAGACTCATATGTGGATCGGAAGGAACACTTGCGATCGTAACTGCGGCCACGCTGAAACTGATTCCTCTTCCGGAACACAGGGTGACGATACTAGCTGCATTCAAGGAATTGGAGCAGGCGGCCCGGGCCTCGGCCGACGTCATCTCGGCAGGGGCTACGCCTTCGATCCTGGAAATCATGGATCCGGTTACCGTCAGTGTTGTGTCTCGCGAGAGTGAGACTGTGCTTCCTCCCGAATCGGAAGGTTGCTCGCTGCTTCTGGCAGAGGCGGATGGTTTCAGAGAGGCGGCCGAGATAGAGGCGGAAAGGGTACAGAAAGTATGTTCCGATTCGGGTGCGGTCTTTCTCAGAAAAAGTTCCGAGACTGAGGAGAGAGAGAATCTCTGGCAAGCACGAAGAGGCGTGCTTGCAGCCTTGGCAAAGCTCAAGCCCATCACCATCCTAGAGGATGTAACGGTTCCCAGGAGCCGTGTAGTCGAGATGATTCGTTCGATTGAAGAGATAGGAAAGAAATACGACCTTCTCGTCGCCACGTTTGGACACGCCGGAGATGGGAATCTGCATCCTACCATTCTCCTGGACGCCCCCTTTACCGAGAAAGCCGCACGCGTGGAAAAGGCGGTGGCCGAGATCTTCGGCAAGGCGCTGTCCCTTGGCGGCACGCTCTCGGGAGAACACGGCATAGGAATAGACAAGGCGGGTTTCCTCGGGGAGGAGATCGGGGAGCACGCACTTGAGACCATGCGGCGGCTCAAGGAAGTGTTCGATCCAGAAGGGATTCTCAATCCCGGAAAGCTCTTTGGTGGCGCAGAGTCTGAATCATGATCGTGGAATCGAAATTTGTCTACCGGGAGCCTCTCAAGGGCAAGTACCCCCGTATCGGGAAATTCTCCGACGAGATAGTGCGCTGCATTAAATGCGGTCTCTGCAGGGCGGTTTGTCCGACGCTGCTGGAGACAGTGAGCGAATCCCAGGGCGCCAGGGGTAGGGTCAGTCTCGTTGAGGCAGTGCTGGATGGAAGGCTTTCGCTCTCTGACATCTTCGATGACAGGATCTCGAGTTGCATCAACTGCAAAGCCTGTATCGACGCGTGCCCTAGCGGGGTCAGGGTGGATGATATTATCCTGGCTGCCAGGGCAGAGCTCGTGGCACGGGGTCGGCTCCCGCTTCTGAAGAGAATCATCCTGAGAGGACTCCTGAAGAGAGGGAGACTGCTTCCGCCTGTAGGAAGGCTGGCTTCCCTCGTCCAGCGCGTTCTTCTCGCACTCTCCCCGAAAGGCAGTGCTCTGAGGCTTCTTCTCCCGCTGGTGAGAATCGACAAGCACAGGCAACTTCCTGTCTTTGCGTCCAGGAGTTTCAGAGAGCAGTTTCCTGAGAGGATTGTACCGGAAGAGCCCGGAGCCGGTCTCAAGGTGGCGTATTTCGTTGGATGTTCCAGCAACCTAATCTATACGGATGTGGCAGATGCTGCGTTGAAGGTGCTGGAGAAGCTCGGCGTTGAGGTCGTTATCCCTCGAGAGCAATGTTGCTGCGGGACACCGATGTTCAATGCGGGAGATTTCGAGACGGCAAGGCGTATGGCGCGGATAAACATGGAGGCGCTGGACCCATCGGACGTTGATGCTGTCATTGTTACGTGCGCCAGTTGTGGGTTGGCGCTCAGGAGGGAATATTCCAGGATCCTGGACTTGGACACGCTGGGGTTTTCGGAGAAGGTAATGGACATATCCGAATTCATCGTGAAGAAAGTGGGTCTGGACGCTCTCAGGCAACTGACGACAGCTCCGGCAGACGAGGAGATCGTTGTTACATATCATGACCCGTGTCATCTCAAGAGAGGGCAGAGCATACAGGATGAACCCAGAGAAATCGTGAGGAGCATACCGGGGGTGAGGTTTAAGGAAATGCGAGAGCCCGATAGATGTTGCGGCGGAGGGGGACTGTACAGCTTCACTCATTATGAAATGTCAAAAGCCATAGCCGCTCACAAGGTCGAGGCCGTGAGAGAAACGGGCGCGCAGATTGTACTAACGTCGTGCCCGAGCTGCATAATGCAACTGGCGGATTTCCTCTCTAGGGTCGCGCCAGACATCAAGGTGATGCATGTCATCGAGCTTCTCGCGAAAGCCTTAAGCAGAGCGGCGATACGGACTGTTCCCGAAGAGGAGGTGAAGACGGCCCGCTGCGGATAGATTATGTTCAAAGAAACACTGCGACTGGCGTTAGGAAACCTGGGAAGGGCGAAGCTGAGGTACTTTCTCACAACGTGTGGGATCATGATCGGTACTGGGGCGATTGTCTCCATGATCTCGTACGCAGTGGGTATGCAAAGTGAGATATCAGGGACCATCTCCGCTTCGGGTCTTCTAAACACCATATATGTGCTGCCTCGCAGTAATCCGATGGCTCGAATGGGGCACGGAGCGACGGCTCCCAGCCCTTCCTCTTCGGATTCCGCAGAAGTCCTGTTAACGGATGGGATGGTTGAGAGAATCAGGGCGCTCGACGGGGTGAGCGACGCTTTTCCCGCTCTTACGTTCCCGGCGATTGTCAGCAGGGATTCTGTGAACGAATTCGCGTTCGTTGCAGGAATGCCCGTCTCCGCTAAGGATGCGATGGAGAAACGACTTGAGGCGGGAGAGACGTTCTCGACAGAGAGGGACAGTACACTCCTTGCTTCGGCTTCACTCGCAAGAAAGTTGGGGGTAAATCCTGACTCTCTGGGTTCGGGCCTTCCCGTGACTTTGACAATAGCTACTCTGGGTGACGAGACGTCTGCGCCGGTTTTCTCGTTTGGCTCCCGGATGGCGGTGAGAAAACGGAGCTTTCGCTTCTATCTGAGGGGCCTGCTAAAAGAGGCCTTCGTTAGCCCTCTCGGGAGAGCGGACGCCTATATACCTCTTGAGATGACGAAGGCGATAGCTCCACTGACCCCTCTCACCACAAGAGATCCAAGAGACATCCTGAGGAACCTTTCGCGAGGGAGCGGAAGTTACCCGGGGCTGGAGGTTCATGTCTCCGATATGAGAGACACGCCGAAGGTGAGTGAAGAGATAAGAAGCATGGGTTTTGTCGCGATGTCAGTGTCTGACCAGCTGGATAGAGTAAGGTCGACGTTTATCGTACTCTCGGCGTTTCTGGGTGCCATAGGGGGCGCAGCACTTCTGGTAGGGTGTCTGGGCATAATGAACGTGATGCTGATGTCAGTGCTTGAGAGGACGAGGGAGATCGGCATCATGAAGAGCACGGGAGCCAGGCGTAAGGACGTTCTGACTCTGTTCGTGACGGAAGCCGCATTTGTGGGACTGGCAGGGGGCCTGTTGGGTATCGTTTTGGGATGGGTGGTGGCAGAGGTGACAAATCACGTCATGTTTACCTTCGTGGTGAGAGAAGAGGTTCCGTTTCGACGTCTGTACGAGATTCCTCCTTGGCTTGCAGCGGGTGCAGTAGCACTTGCCATCGGCGTTAGCATCATTGCCGGCCTTTATCCTGCCAGAAGAGCCGCGGGACTGGATCCCGCAGTAGCGCTCCGATACGAGTAGGAAATCCTCCTTCAGGGCTCAGTTCATAATAGGGTTAAGAGTTACGGCATTCTGTGGTATAATATTTGGAGACCCCGCGGAAGGAGTGAACAACGGAGGACTCGCAGCAACAACGAGCATGCAGCAGAGATTCTGCAGCGACGGAGGTTCTGTACGATGTATCGCGCCAAACTGCTCCCGCTTGGGAGCGTCATTGTATTCTCTGTGTTATCTCTCGTCTGTTCTTCGGCTCTCGCTCTTCCATACACTCCTCCAGGCGACACCCTCACGGTAATAATGAGGCCTATTCTGAGTATGCCCTCGATTGTTCCCCGTGGGGACACGCTTGAGATAGACTGCGCGGCCTCTGGCTCAACGACCGGATGGGCAGCGTCTCTCATATACCGCGAGCTCAACTTCCCTCTCAGCGTTGTGAGTGCACTATTCCCGCCCTCTCTCGAACGCTGGAAGATCAAGGCCGTGATTCCGGAAGAGGTCCCGATTGAACTGTACGATCTCGCCGTGACTGCCTCCGGTGGCGTGACCGATACTACCGCGAACGCCGTTCAAGTGATTGATGCCTTCCAGAGTGATTTCTACTTCGTCCACGTGACAGATACCCATCTGGTCACTCATCTCTACTGGGAGGATCCGGGCAGCGAATCAGATTCTTCCGAATCGCTTGATTTCAGGGAAGTTATAAGAGACATAAACCTTATAAATCCGGCCTTTGTGCTCTTCACCGGGGATCTGGTAAACGAGGGTGAGCTGGAGGATTTCGAATACCGACGTTATTTCACTCGCTCACAGAAACTACTTATGGAGCTTGAGGTGCCGGTTTACATTGTGGCAGGAAATCACGACGTCGGAGGGTGGACCTCGACACCTCCTTCGGACGGCACAGCCAGAAGAAACTGGTGGAGATTCTTTGGCTGGCCGTACCTGGATGACCCTCCTACGGGAGACCCCGGACGCACGCACGACTATTCTTTCGACTACGGGTCCTGCCACTTCGTTGGAATGGAAGCCTACATCAACTACGATTCTTGGCGAAGCAGCATCTACGGTTCGGAAAGTTTCAGGTCGGAGCAACTTACCTGGCTTCAGAACGATCTTGCTGCCGCCTCAGGGAGCGACCTACAGATTCTCTTCTATCATTATGACTTCCAGACCCAGCTCAATCTCTCCTCGCTCAGCGTAGACCTCGCGCTATGGGGACACATACACCGGGACCAGGGCTCGCTCACTGGTTGGCCCCTTGACATCGCGACCGAAAGTGTCTGCGACGGTGAGCGTGCTTACAGGATGGTCAGGTTGAGCGGGACCACGATAACTCCCTCTCCCACGTCGTGGACGGGTTCGAGCGGCGAAAAGTTGAACATCTCGTTCTCCTCTCCCAACGATGGCACTGCGTCTAACAACAGCGCCACCATCGTCAATAACCAGAGCCAGGGATTCGAGCATTCCATGGTCCGCTTCTACATGGTGGATGATGGCTCATCCTATTCTGTCACCAACGGGAACCTCCTTCAGAGCGTCCAGACAGATTCCGTCGTCGTTTGTTACGTAGGTGTCGATGTACTGCCAAACTCTTCCCAGACAGTCTACGTGGACGCGATGGCTACCGGCGTGGAGGAGAGAATCGTTTCTCCAGTAGTGGCCAGTTCCTGTTATCCGAATCCGTTCAGCCGCGCTACGAGCATAAGTTTTTCTCTCTCTGAGACTGCGTCTGTTGAGCTCTCCGTGTTTAATGCCGAGGGTCGTCTCGTGAAACACCTTGCAAGGGAGAAACTTTCCGCCGGTACACACGTCTACAACTGGGACGCAACCGACAGCACGGGTCGAGCGATTGCTGCCGGGGTATACGTCTGCACCCTGAACGTTGCGGGGCGAAAGGTCACCCGGAAATTGCTGGTTCTCGAGTAGAGTAATCACTAGGCAGTTGAGGATGTCACTTCCTTCGTTGCTTGCCCTGCCGGAGCTGTTCTGCGACCAGCAGGGCATTTCTGCCTGCAGGCTTTCCTGCAAAGGACTCTCTTGCTGGATCGACGCACCAGGTCAGAGTGTTCTCCCGAACGGTTCCACTCCTCGGGGAAACGGTTGGCGAGAAAAGAAGTTTGATTGACAAGGCGGCACAGACGCGCTAAGCTTAGTAAGTTTTGAACAGTGTGGCGTGATTTAAGCCTGTTTTGAAGGCCAGAACACTTAAGCCTCTAACGAGATATGTCAGGAGAAGGCCCGGTACGGGCAGTTGGCACAAACCTTGGCTCAGGAGGAAGGCAATGGCAGCTGATGTGATGGAGAGAGCGAAAGAACATTTTGCAAATCTGATAGAACGCCAGCTCGACAGGATAGAGAAGATGAAGCAGGAGCAGGACTGGATTGACTACGGAAAGGTCAAACCGATCATAATCGGCATCATCGGAGGCGACGGCATCGGGCCCTACATTGCGAAGGAAGCCCAGCGCATTTTGGAGTTCATGCTCAAAGACGAACTGGCGTCGCGTAAGGTTCAGTTCAGGACCATCGAGGGTCTGACAATCGAAAACAGGGCAGAGCACAATAAGGCCATTCCTGACGACGTGCTCGAGGAAATAAAAAAGTGTCACGTGACTCTCAAAGGTCCCACCACGACGCCGAGGAAGGGCGATCCGTGGCCCAACGTTGAGAGCGCAAACGTGGCAATGCGTAAGGAACTGGACCTGTTTGCGAACGTTAGACCTGTGCGTGTGCCTAGCGAAGGAATCGATTGGATCTTTTTCCGAGAGAACACAGAGGGTGCTTATGCCCTTGGCAGTGACGGACTGGACGTCACGCCCGATCTGGCAATGGACTTCACGGTGGCAACGTCTCAGGGCGCAGAGAGAATCATCCGTGCAGCCTTCGAACACGCTAAGAAGAACGGAATCGACAAAGTCACTCTGGTTACGAAGGCGAACGTGGTAAAGACCACTGACGGCAAGTTCCTGAAGATAGGCCAGAGCATTGCGGAGGAGTATCCTGGAATAGAATGTGACGATTGGTACATTGACATAATGACTGCGAAGCTCGTGGACACTAAACGAAGGACCCAGTTCAAGGTCATGGCTCTCCCGAATCTTTACGGCGACATTCTTACGGATGAGGCCGCGGAGTTTCAGGGTGGAGTCGGGACGGCTGGCAGCGCCAATATCGGAAAACGGTACGCGATGTTTGAAGCGATTCACGGCTCCGCACCTCGTATGGTCAGAGAGAACAGGGCCCAGTACGCAGACCCTTCCAGCTTGATAAGGGCCGGTGCTTTCCTTCTGTCTCACATCGGATTCCCCGAGAAGGGCAAGGCGCTTGAGATGGCTCTTGATATCTGCGGCCAATACGAGAAGAAGCTCGTCATGACGGGCCGTTCGAACGGCGCAACGAGCAGCGAATTCGGCAATTATCTGATGGAAAAGCTGAAGGATTCTGAGCTGGAGAAGAAATGGCAAGCCTACCAGAAGGCTTAGCCTAAAGGGTTGCTAGATAGCGGCAGCTCTGCTTGAACACAATCCTAGCTATCGTGGGGCACACCCTATCCGAGACACAGCCGGGAGTGGCGGTTCCCGTTGCTCCTGGCTGTTCTATTCGCGTGTCGAGGGTTCGCCGCCTCCGTGATAGATTTTACTGAGTGAGTCATCCTGTCGCCCGTCTGCCGTACTCCGCTGTTATGGATTGCCGTGGGCTGGGCCGTAGTGCAAGAGTGGCTGCCCGGCCCGGAGGAGGGAGTAGTTTGAGATTAGATAGAACTCGCTTGCTCGTTGTTGTTCTTGTGGTTGTCGTTGTTGCGATCGTACTGCTCCTGCGTACGCCCGGGTCCACGCGGGAGGCCGACGCCTTTCGAAACGCGACGGTCGAGAGGGGCGATATATCGGTGCTCGTGACGGCCACCGGTACACTCAGTCCCTTGAACACCGTGCAGGTGGGTTCTCAGATTTCGGGCACGATTGCGGAGCTACACGCCGATTTTAATTCGCGTGTCCGGAATGGAGAACTCATAGCACTGATAGACACGACGTTTCTAGCTGCCTCGGTGAAGGAATCTAGGGCCGCGCTCGAGCGCTCCAGGGCAGAGGCGAAGCAAGCTGAAATGGAGCTTCAAAGAGCAAAGGTTTTGGTTAAGAAGGAAATCATCTCTCAATTGGAGTACGACATCGTGGCTACGGCCTACCAGAGCGCTCTGGCCACGGTTCGATCGGGAGAAGCGCAGCTGGAGAGGGCGGTCGTAAGCCTCAGACACGCCAGCATAAGGGCGCCGGTCGACGGCGTGGTCATCTCCAGAAATGTGGACGTGGGTCAGACAGTTGCTGCCAGCTTCTCTGCCCCCACACTCTTCTTGATAGCTAATGACCTAAAAAACATGCAGCTCGAGGCTCAAATAGACGAAGGTGACATAGGGATGGTGCGAGAGGGTCAGCGTGTCACGTTTACAGTGAATGCGTATCCTGAAAAGGTCTTTGAAGGCATCGTCTCGCAGGTACGTCTTGAGCCAATTACGGTGCAGGACGTGGTGAGCTACACCATAATCGTTGCGGTATCGAACCCCAGAGAAGAATTGATGCCGGGGATGACAGCGAATCTGTCCGTCCATGCGGATGAGAGAAGCGATGTTCTCAAGGTCCCGAATGCGGCACTCAGATTCAAGCCTCCCGGGGTGCCATCAGACATGCAGCTTCAGGACACGGGGCAAGGGACGGGGCCCGGCAAGAAGCTTGTCTGGAGACTGGCAGAGGACGGGAGTATAGAGCCCGTCCGCGTGGATCCAGGCATCACTGACGGTTCGTACACAGAAGTTAGTTCTCCCGTGCTCGCCGAAGGTGACATCGTTGTAACAGGATTCTCAAGGCAGGGGTCGCGCGGTGAACCCAGAACGCAGAACAATCCGTTCCAACCACGTTTCCGTAGGCCCCAGAGGAGAAGTGGCCAGACAGGAAGATGAGCCTAATCGACATACTTAAAATAGCTTACAGTTCTCTGGGCACGAACAGGCTCCGTTCTCTTCTCACGATGCTCGGAGTGATAATCGGTGTGGGAGCGGTCATAACGATGTTGGCTGTTGGCACTGGTGCTAAGTCTCTAGTGGAATCACAAATTGCAAGTTTGGGGACAAACGTCATCATGGTTTTCCCAGGCGCGACACGGCAGCACGGCGTGAGCTACGGGGCCGGCACTTCAATCCGGCTCAAAGAGGAAGACGCGGTTGCGATGCTCAAGGAGTGTGAGTCTCTCATGTACGTGTCGCCAATGGCACGCTCCGGGGGACAAGTCGTAGCGGGCAATGTGAACTGGGCCACGCGAGTAGAAGGAGCCTACCCTGATTACGTGTATATCAGGGACTGGTCCCTTGAAAGCGGCGAGTATCTGACCGAATCGGACGAGCGAAACGCGGCCAAGGTCTGTCTGATGGGGCAAACTGTGGCACGGACCCTTTTCGGTGAAGACGAGGACCCGGTTGGAAAGACGATTCGTTTCAGAAGGCTTCCGCTCAAGGTGAAGGGACTTCTTCAGGCTAAGGGGCCAAACTTCTTTGGTTCTGATCAGGATGACATACTGATAGTTCCGTTCTCGACGTTACAGAGAAGAATTCTGGGAGTGACCTGGGCCCATTACATCATTACGTCCGCGGTATCGCGGGAGACCGTGCCTCACGCAGTATTGGAGATAAGAGAACTTCTCAGACTTAGACACAGGCTGAGGCCTGGCCACGAGGATGACTTCAGGATACGAGATCAGACGGAGCTGGCTGACACAGCAGGTCAAACTTCAAGGACTCTCGGCATGCTTCTAGCAGCCATTGCCTCTATTTCCCTCCTTGTGGGTGGAATAGGAATCATGAACATCATGCTGGTAACGGTCACAGAGAGAACGCGTGAGATTGGCATTCGGATGTCCGTGGGCGCCAGAACCAAAGACATCCTTTTCCAGTTTCTCATAGAAGCAGTTGCACTGAGCTGTCTAGGTGGTCTGATAGGAATCGCCCTCGGCGTAGCGAGTTCCAGAGCAATCTCGGCCGGCGCAGGATGGCCCGTTCTTGTTTCCCCTGTCTCCGTGTTCTTGGCTGTGGCCTTTGCTGCCCTGGTTGGGGTGGGATTTGGTTTCTATCCCGCCTGGAAGGCCTCACACCTGGACCCGATCGAAGCTCTACGATACGAGTGAAAACGCCCCTGCGGGTCGGAAAAACCGCAAGGTTCTCAAATAGTGCTTGCACCGTATCCGCCCCTGTCCTATCTTACACGCTGCAGGAAAGTCGAGTCGTCCACACAAATCCTGGAGGAGGGGAACATGAAGAAACTCATTGTCTTAGGTTTGATTGGGCTTTTCATCGCAGGAAGCATTGGCTGCTCTTCCTGGACAAGTCAACAGAAGGGCGCGGTGATTGGTGCCACGGCTGGAGGTGTCGTGGGGGGCATAATCGGCAAGCAGGCCGGAAACACAGCCGTGGGAGCTATCTTGGGTGCAGCTATCGGTGGCGCGGCAGGCGCATACATCGGTAACTACATGGACGAGCAGGCCGAGGAGATGCAGCGCGACATAGCGGGGGCAAAGATCGAACGAGTCGGGGAGGGCATCAAGATTACCTTCGATTCGGGCATTCTCTTTGACGTGAATGAAGCGACGCTGAAGGCCGCGAGTCGCGAGAACCTGTCAAAACTGGCTGCAATTCTGAACAAGTACGAAGACACCAACATTCTTCTGGAGGGGCACACCGACGCAACGGGTTCAGACGAGTATAATCTTGAGTTGTCTCGGTTGCGGTCGCAATCGGTGTCCAATTACCTTGCGGAACTTGGGGTAAGTCCGACTCGATTCACGATTATGGGTTACGGCGAGACTCAACCCATTGCGAGTAACGAGAGTGTTGATGGACGCCAGCAGAATCGTCGAGTCGAGGTCGCCATCTACGCCAACGAAAAGCTTAAGAAAGTCGCAGAGTCAGAGACCGCGGGATGATTGAAAAGGATAGACGTTACGATTCAGTGCTCTGTCCCAAAGAATGATTCCGCCATATGAGCAAGGGAATCCTGTGCGGGATCGCGGCATATACTCTCTGGGGCCTGTTTCCTATTTACTGGAAGACTCTTCAGAGTGTTCCGGCATCCGAGATCCTGTGCCATCGGATGATATGGTCTCTGCTGTTCTTGCTCGTCATTCTGACCCATAGAGAGGGCTGGGGCCGGCTTCTCCAGAAACTGAGGAGCCGGCGTACGGTCCTCACTTCCGCGCTGAGCGCCTGCCTTCTGTCCATCAACTGGTTTACCTTCATATGGGCCGTGAACTCCGGGTTCATAGTTGAAGCAAGCTTGGGGTATTTTATTAATCCTCTGGTAAGCGTTCTCCTGGGCGTCGTCTTCTTGAGAGAGAGGCCTCGGCTCTGGCAATGGGTGGCGATTGGAATTGCGACGGCAGGAGTACTCTATCTCACGTTTGGCTACGGCGCGTTTCCTTTTAGAGCGCTTACGCTTGCATTCTCATTTGGCCTGTACGGCTTTCTCCGCAAGACGGCCACGTTGACGTCACTTGAGGGGCTGTCTCTTGAAATGGTGATTCTGTTTGCTCCGGCGTTGGCCTATCTCCTTTACCTTGAGCACGGGGCAGTCGGGGCCTTCGGACACGCCGGTATTCCCGTGAACACTCTTCTGGCTCTCACGGGGGTGACAACTGCCCTGCCTCTTTTGCTGTTTGGGATTGCTGCAAGGCGAATCACTCTGACAAATCTTGGGTTGTTGCAGTACATTGCGCCCACCTTGCACTTCTTGCTGGGTGTGCTGCTGTACGCGGAAGAATTGACGAGTGTGCGAGTCGTAGGTTTTGGTATGGTATGGATAGCGCTGGTCATATACTCGATTGAAAGCATAAGGGCGAGAAAATAGGTGCTGAGGCGTAGCCAGTAGGGTGGTTCGAGCCGGACCACCGGAGTGGCACAGGCAATGTCAGGAGGAGAGTCATGAGACGTTCGATCGCGTTCGGCGTAATCTTGCTGTTTGTGGCGGCACCGCTGTGTGCATGGACGGAAGTGCCGCTAAGGCCGGTGGCGACTTATTCCATCGTGGCGCGAGATTCGCTAACCGGTGAGCTGGGCGTTGCGGTTCAATCACACTGGTTCTCGGTAGGCCCCATAGTTCCGTGGGCAGAAGCCGGCGTGGGGGCGGTGGCCACTCAGTCTCTTGCTGAACCGGCGTACGGCCCGCTGGGACTTGAGATTATGCGGCTTGGCAGAACTGCATCCGAGGCCCTGGAGGCGCTTGTATCGACAGACTCGGACAAAGCAGTGCGCCAGGTTGCGATGATAGATGCCGACGGCGACGTGGCTGCTCACACCGGCAGCAGAGCCATATACGCTGCAGGCCACCGCGTGGGAAGGCAGTACTCCGTGCAGGCCAACCTCATGGAGAAACCGACCGTGTGGGACGCCATGGCCCTTGCGTACGAGACGACCGAGGGCGATCTGGCCGAGCGGCTTCTTGTCGCCCTGGAGGCCGCTGAGAAGGAAGGTGGAGACATCCGGGGCCGACAGTCGGCCGCGATTCTCATCGTGTCAGCGGAAAGCACAGGGAAAACCTGGGTGGATCGGAAGTTCGACCTTCGAGTTGAAGACCACCCCACTCCAGTTGCGGAGCTTCGAAGACTGGTCCAACTTCAGAGGGCGTATCTCAAACTCAACGAGGGGGACGAGTGGATGGCGAAAGACGATCCATCCAAAGCGATGGAGGCATATGTTGAGGCGACCACCATTGTCCCGGATCAGGCGACTAACGGGGAAGCGCCCTTCTGGGTAGGAATCACACTCGTAGATTCCGGCCGGATTGATGAGGCCGTTCCGTTTCTGATTCGGGCCTACGCACAGGACCAACGTTGGGCGGAAGTTGTCCCCCGCCTTCCGGCGTCCGGCTTTCTTCCGGAAGATGAAGAGCTTATCCGGACGGTTGTGGATGCGATGGAGAAAAATCCGTGAGCACTTCGACTCACCGTGAGATAAGAGAGAGACGCTATCAGGTTATACAGACAGGGAGGTGACGAGATGCGTGAGGTACTGAGAGCGTTGTGGGCTCTGGTCGGGGCTGCAGTTTGAGGAGGGTTGGTATACGCCGTGTGCGTATTCTGGCCGTTCAAACTTGATCCTGCTACTGGACAGAGCTTCGGTGGGTTGGCGGCTCTCGTCGTTCTGGTCGTTTACCTTGTGGGGTTGGCCAGAAGGCTGAGACATGCCGCCAGTTCGTAGCTCCGGGCGTCACAACAAACAATCGAGCACTCGGCACGGATTCGAAACGAGGTGTGAGATGATTCCTGAATCAGACAGCACGCAGGAGACCGTGACACTGCGAGAGGTAACCTGGGAAACTCTTGATGACATTCTGGCTCTCAAAGTGTCGGACAATCAGCGGAAGTTCGTCGCAGACAATGCGCGCTCCATAGCACAGGCTCACTTCTGCAACCGCGCCTGGTTTCGAGCCATTTACGCAGATGAAACGCCGGTCGGATTCATCATGCTGGACGACCAACCGGACAAGCCGGAGTACTTTCTGTGGAGACTCATGATTGACCACCGATACCAGGGTAGAGGTTACGGTCGAAAGGCCGTGCAGCTTCTCATAGACTACGTAGAGACCAGGCCAAACGCGACGCAGCTACTGACAAGCATCCATGAGGCCGAAGGGGACCCCGGTGGGTTCTACCGTAAACTCGGATTCGAATTCACGGGACAGTACGAGGAAGGCGAGGCCATGATGAGATTGAAACTCTAGGTGAAGGCATGAGGCGAGCGTATGGTTCCCAGAGCATGATTGCCCCGTTGCGAAGAGTGCTGGTGAGACGTCCTGACGAGACCTTCGCCACGGCGGACCCGAACAAGTGGCACTACACGGGTCAGCCTGATCTGAAGAATGCTCAGCGCGAGCACGATGCTCTCGTCGATGTCGTGCGGCAGGCAGGAGTCGAGGTCATCTATCACGGCGAAGAGCTTCCGGACCTTGCCGACGCCATCTACGTGTTTGACCCGGTGCTGGTTACCGATGAGGGAACGATTGTTCTAAAGATGGGAAAGCCCTTGCGCAGGGGCGAAGAAGCCAGCATGGCAAATGCGCTCGAACGATTGGGCATACCCGTACTCTTCACACTTCACGGAGAGGCCGTGGCAGAGGGTGGCGATCTCCTCTGGATAGACCACGACACCCTGGCCGTGGGATTGGGATTTAGAACGAATCGTGAAGGATTCCGTCAGTTGTCGGAAGCACTGTCTCCTTTGGGAGTGACGGTGATGCCTTTTGACCTGCCGTATCACGAGGGTCCGGAGTACTGTTTGCATCAACTTTCCCTCATCAGCATTATCGATGAGGGGCTCGCTCTCATCTATCCGTCGCTTCTTTCCGCTCCGCTCTGGCAATGTCTAAATGAGCGCGGTTTCGATTTCATCCACGTGCCTCCTGAAGAGTTTTCCACGATGGGCACGAACGTCCTTGCTCTGGCTCCCCGAAAGTGCGTGATGTTGAGTAGAAACCCTGTGACGCAGAGACGCTTGACAGAAGCTGGCTGCGAAGTGATTACGTATGAGGGAAACGACATTTCGCTTAAGGCCGAGGGCGGACCGACTTGCTTGACCAGACCTATTCTTCGAGAGTATTGATCCATTACTTCATTCGCTTATTCGGTTAACGGAGGGTTCCAAGTTCGGAAGGCCTGTAAACGCGTACGGGTGAAAGGGGGCAGTATGAGACGAATAGCCATTCCGTTGATTCTTGCTATGTTGCTTTCCGGATGTTCCTCCAATCTTCGTTTCGTCAAGACCGACGACACCTACGTACCCAAGCCCAAGCCTGCGGGGGAGGAGATCCTCTTTCGACAGGGCAAGATTGCGCGTCCCCATCACGTCATAGGAGTCATAGAAGTGGAATTGGGGCGCAAAGCCAGGCGTCCTCAGCTGGACGCCTTGCTCATTCAGAAAGCTCGCGAGATAGGCGCCGACGGCGTGATGCTGATCGAGTACGACGTTGACCGCAGTGTGTACGTGGACCGGCATCATGCAGTCGTCGGACGCGGGCCCTGGAGGAGGCACGTCGTAGTATCTCAGCCCCGGGCGGCGGTGAAGAAGACCGCCACGGCCATTGCCGTGATATTCAGATAGACGGTCCCTCCGGGAAACGAGTTGGATCCTCTCGGGGGCAATACAAAGAGCGATCGAGTGGCGCGAGATCGCCCTCAGCTTCGGAGACCTTTCTTCCGAAGATTCATCATGAAGCGTGCCTATTCAGGCTCAGACTCTGCCATCGCCTGGAACGCGAATCTGAGATGAGGAATCACGATTGAGCCGCCCACGACTGGCGCTCGTCGGGCTAGCGGGTGAGTAGGATCTTACGTGTCTCGGCGCCCCTGGAACGCACCAGCGTACAGAAGTAGATTCCGCTGGCCACGGTTGAGCCGGCTGCGTTCGTCCCGTCCCACACGATTTCACCTGAACCGCTGACTTCCCAGCTACGCACCTGGCGACCCAGCACGTCAAACACGACTATTGCGCTCCCCTGCGCAGACTCGGGCAAGCCAAAGCGAAACGTCGTTGCAGAACAGAACGGATTGGGGCTGACCTGGAGCAGTGCCGGAGAAGGCGTGCCGTAACCTGCATCGCTAACAGAAACGGTGCCCAGCGGGTATTCGTCGCCATCAACGGTGTAGTAAGAAATGCCGTCCGTCTCGATGATGACGTGGCCGCCTACGACCTCGCCGCTGCCCGGGGGAATCGTCCCGCCCGAGCCCAGCTCGGTCTGGTAGATGTAGCTGTCCAGGGCCACGATACGGTCTATTGCCTGCTGGTTCGGGTGCCCGTAGCTGTTGCTGCCGACCGATATGACGGACACCTCCGGGCTGAGAGCAGACAAGAACGTGGGGTTGCTGCTGTAGCTGCTCCCGTGATGGTTGACCCTGTAAACCTCCACCTCGTCCATCTCTGCAGCTAGGGAGGTCTCAATGTTCTCATAGCTGCTCGTACTGTAGCCGCCCAGGTCTCCGGCAACGATGAGGTCGAATTCACCGCAGGTAACGACGAGTGCCACACAGAGGTCGTTCTCGTTGTGCGGAGGTTGCTCGTACGGTGTCGACAGAATCCCGTTCCCGTTTACCGCCACACAGCGCACAGTAACTCCGTCGCCTAGATCAATAATCTGCCCGTCGTATATGGTCTGCCGCTTGGGGGCCACGGTGTTCGCATAGTCCTGGTAGGTCAGCGTGGTATAGCTCCAGCCCCGGTCATAGCAGGCGGAATCGACACCCGTCCCGTTGTAGACCTCGTCCAGACCTCCGATGTGGTCGGCGTGATGGTGGGAGGCGACCATATAGGTGAGGTTCGAGACTCCGAGACTCGAGAGGTAGGGATTGATGACGCTGTTGCCTTTGCCGTTGTTGCCGCCGTCGAAGAGGAGGGTCATGCCGCTGGAAGACTCGATTAGTGTAGCGTCTCCTTGCCCGACGTCGATACAGTGGATAGTGAGGTCCGCTGTTGCGCCTCCGGTGACAAGAAGAAGGAGGAGGGCAATGAAGAACGCCGGTCGGCGTATCTTACTTCCCACAGATGTTTCAATTACTAAATGTCTTCTGCCCACAAATTAAATTATACCGGAACAAAAGCAGAAAGTCAAGAGCTGTCCAGGGATAGAGCTGGCCAACGGCTGCGTCGTGTCATGTAGTGTCGGCAAGCCGGGGCCTGAAGGCGGGCTCGAGGGTCCTACGAGAAGCGCTCGACCGTCTGAACGCCCGCACCTTCTTCTTAATGTTTCCCTTCAGGCTCAACAGTCCGGCCCGCGACATTTTTCTTCCGCGTGTGTTACCGCGAACACTAGCGCCGCCACAAGTGCCAGCCCGGCGGCCGTCAAGAACGCGACCCCGGAAGAGAAGACGTCCCAGAGGGCCCCGAAAATGAGACTGGCGGGAACAAGAGTGATTCCCACGGCCGTGTTGAACAGTCCGTATGCGGTGGCTCTCTTGTCCGATTCTACCAGGTCGGCGATGTAAGCTCTGAAGATACCTTCGGACAATCCGTAGTAGAGACCGTAACATGCGAACAGAAGCCAGACCGCGGGCACCGTGGAGGAAAAACCTAATCCGGCGTATATGGCACTGTAGACCAGGAAAGACAGAAGTATGACGGGCCTTCTTCCCACGCGGTCCGAGAAACGACCGAGAAGGGGGGAAGAGATCGAGCATACAAGATTGTATGTGAGCCAAATGAGCGGAATTCCGGCCACGGAGAGCCCTACTTCTCTAGCCTTGAGTATGAGAAATGCGTTGGAAGAATTGCCCAGAGTGAAGATCACGATGACGAGTACAAAAAGAACGAAGGGTCGGCCAAGGATCCTGCGTTTCTCGCGGAGTCGGCCCGCGGCTTCTCTGACAGGCGCAATCTCCCTGACTTTTCCGATGACGGAGACCGCTACGGCGGCGGGAACCGCAGAGAGCAAAAAGACAAGCCTCAGATTGCCGTCGCTAAGATAGAGAACCAGCAAAGCGAGCAGGGGACCGAACGCCGCTCCCAGGCGATCCATTCCCCTGTGAAATCCGAAGCCGTAACCCTTTCTTGAGGGATCGACGGAATCAGAAATAAGGGCGTCTCTGGCCGGTGTCCTTATGCCCTTTCCCACCCTATCTAGAAAGCGAACTGCGAACACGACAAGCCAGTGATTGGCAAAGAACAGAAACGGTCTCACCACTGTTGAGAGCGAGTAGCCGACAAAGACAAAGGATTTCCTCTTTCCCAGCCTGTCCGAGAGAGCACCCGCGATCATTCTGACAAGAGACGCGGTCCCCTCAGCAACCCCCTCGATGAGCCCTATCAACAACTTGGTTGCACCGAGGCCTTCCAAAAATGCCGGGATGAGAGGGTATATCATCTGGCTGGAAAGGTCCGTGAAAAGACTCACGAAACCCAGTCTGTAAACGTTTCTCTGAAGCCTCTCTGCCATTTCGTTTCTCAAGCGTTCTGTCTCACGAGTTTTCCATTCCTCGAGAGATCGTTTCGGATGTACACGAAGTAGCTCAAGTGGCCGCCACGCTTCGCCGTATGAGCGGGAGCGTGTCAGATGCGATTTGTGTCTCACGGGATATTAGCTGGCGAGATTGCCTGTGCCAAGTGCAAAACTGTCGCACTCCTTGGATAAAGCGCAAGAGAGCAGCTACTGAGAGCCAAGAACCACCGACCTGAAGTCGGTAGCCGGTGGGTGCCGCTCCAAGTGTGCGGGAGAGGAGAATGGCGGGTGTGTTTGAGGTAGGTCTCTGGATAAACGAGGAGGCGGTCCTCTTTGCCAGTGTGTCGCTGCGCTTCGCGTGTCTCCTCTCAACAAGAAACCCGTTCTCGAAAGTGAGAAACGGGTTCCAACGGCACCCACTTCGGCAGTCCCGCTACCGTCTTCAGGTCGGTGACTTTGCGCCCTACGCTTTCGAGTAGTTTGCTCTTGTCGGTGGGCCAGTATTCTGGGACCGGTCTTCCGGTCTATGTCCTTCACCCGTTACAGAATCGCAAGATGTATGCCACAGGGTAATGTCAGATGGGACGAGGGCAGAACGGCTTGGTTCTGCCAACGTTACAGGATGGGGCTGGCCGCGCTTGAGTGCCTCCAGCGGCTGACGTGCCGGGGCAGCGCAGTGCGCGGCGCCAGGGATTCGAGGCAAAGTGCAATGCCAGAGCCGACCACCGAACTCGCGTGATCGCGAGGCGCACGCAACAGGAGGCTCGAGGGCAGAACCGAACTGGTCTGTGGACCTAACTCAAATCCGGATTCTTTGCCAGCTTCTGCCGGAGACAGGCGTCAAGCTCCTCCGGCTGGTTTGAGCCAATTCGGTATTTGTCCCCGTTCTTCATCAGTATCTCGATACCCCTTGTGCCGGAAACATTAAAGAGCCAGCCGTCTGGCGTGAGACGGATTCCCCATCCGGCGTACCAGGGGTTTCTCACGACAGTTGATGATACCACGTGGCCAAGAAGAAAGCTCTTACGAATTAGACCGGGGCCAAAATACAATCACAACCTCTCACTGTCCACCTTGACCGTGAGAGTGGAGAAATTGACGAGGGCAAAAAGAAGGATAATCAAGACCATCGGCACTACCCAGACGAGCTGCTTCGTCAGCAGAGCAATCAAAACGGTGGCAACAATGGCTGCCCCGATGGTGACGAGTATCACCCACCCGATTTGGGTGTTTGAGTATTCGTGCGCATTCATGATAGACCTCCGCCGTTTGGTCCAATCTATCATCGCAGAACGCGAAGCTCTTGGCAAGCGGGCGAACAGAGAGGAAGGCGCACTCACGTGAGTGGCAAGCGGGGATTGGAAGTGTACGGTTTGGACATGGGACAGTTAGCACCGTCTCCAAACCAAACTCGGATAGAAAAAAACGCCACGCACGAGGGATGTAAAAGTCTCTGCAGTTGCCCCGTCCGGCTCGTGCGTGGCGAATTAATCAAGCTTTGGGCGAGAATTGGCTTTTTGCCGCTCCGCAGATGGGACAAACCCAATCGTCCGGCAGTTTTTCGAAGGGCGTTCCTTCCGGAATCCCTGAATCCGGGTCCCCGACTGCAGGATCATACTCGTAGCCACAAACATCGCACACGTACTTCTTCATTCTGCTGTTCCCTCCTTCGTTCGTGGGTTTCTCGGGTTCCTCATATGTTGGGGCATTCTTGGGAGATTTTCCTCTTTTCTTTTCGTGATAGAAGGCGTAAGTAAGAGGTACTCCTTGCTGAAGGACTTCAGCCCCAACCAGGTCCCCAACAAAAATCGTGTGGGTACCGGCGTCGGTGCTGCCACCAACCTTCGCCTCCAGCAAGGAGAGTGCATTATCGATGACACAGGGACATCCTGTGACGCCTTCCTTATGACTAACCTGGGACAGCTTGTCCACGTCCCTTCCGGTCTTGAATCCAAAAAGGCCGATGAATGGCATCGGGGTGCTCTCACTGAGAATTGAGACAGCGAAGACGCCACTCTTAGAGATGTACTCATGAGTGAGGTTGTTCTTGTTTATGCTTACAGCTATGCGTGGCGGCTCGGAGCAGACCTGAAAGACTGTATTGGCAATCTGACCGTTCAGCTTGCCGTCAAGTCGGGAAGTGACAACGTACATGCCGTAGGTCACATCACGCAATGCCTTGCGATCTAGCTCACTACTCATGGCGATCCTCTCCCTGCCGAGCCGTTAAAGAGCCCAGCCGTTAAGCCTCTTCAAGCTTCACAAGGTCCACAGGTTTGGGACCCTTGACCGATAGAAACGCTGCCGGCTCATCCCCGATATTTGCGAACGTGTGAGGAACATCCATCTTTCCCTTAATCACGTCCCCCTCTTTCGCTTTGATCGTAGTGTCACCTATCTTGAACTCTAGCTTACCCTTCAGAACGAAGAACAACTCGTCGGTAGTGGGATGTTTGTGTAGCGGAACCCTCTGCCTAGCGGGAAGGTTGTATACGTAAGGAGAGATGCTCTCGTAGTCTCCGAAAAAGGGGTTCACTTCCACTTCCGCGCCATCGGATAGCTTCTTGCTATACTGCATTTGCAGCTCTTCAAAATCGGCCGCTATCTCTCCGAATTTTTCTTTCGGAGAACCGCAGTTAGGGCAGCTTTCAGGTGGCTCGTCACCAGTGTGGACGTAGCCACACACAGAGCAGCGCCATCGCCTCATTGGTTTACCTCCGTAATTGATTTACAGTTCAAGGCAATGTGGAGCCATCAGCGCACAAGGTGCCGATTCACTCAGCCCATCCGGCCCCGCTCCTCCCGGACCACGTGGCTGATGGCCCACAGCCTTTGTCTGATCTGTACCAGCGGCCCTATGCTTTCCAGTGACCGTGGACGTTACAGAATTCACGAGCCGTGATCTTCTCACCCTGCACTTCAAAAGTTGCCTCGGGAGCATCGCCCGGGTTTAGGAACTTTCTGCAGGACTTCCCATCGACTATCACCTGAATCCACTCAATATAGTGCTTCTCTTCCATGGGATGTGAAACGCTCCCGACCTTGACTTTTACTCCCCCAGAGGTCTTCTCTATAACGGGAACATGCTTTTCCTCAGCGGCGTCGGTCGTATTTTCAGTAAGGAGTTTCATCGGTGCACCACAACAGACCAGCTCACCCTTGGCCGCGTGGAGGACCTCCACTATGTTCCCGCACACATTGCACTTGTAGACCTGTAATCTCTCCGTCATTGTTTCCTCCTTTTAATCGAGACCAGCGGATTCGACCGTCCTCGGTTCGGGAAGGGTAGTGCGGGCGCTCTCAACGCTAGGACCCGTCACGCGCGCCCCACTCTATTGTAACCTCCCGAGAGGCACCGTGGATTGGTGGGTAACTAAGGTGTCGGAGCAACATCCACGATACCTCTTTGCGCTTCTGAGGGCTTTGTGAACAGGTGAACGATGTTGATGTCTGTGAAATGTTCACGCTGCCCTCCAGTTCGTTAGGAGGCACCCACGAATCACCAGTTCTCGCACAGAAGCTCAAAATGTGCCTGCTCGTGATCGCAGGCAGGGCATTTCTTGGGTGCCTCGGGGCATTCAGTGCGATAACCGCAGTTGCGGCATCTCCACACAACGGGCTTGTCTTTCTTAAAAACCGTTCCGGAGTCCACGCTTGCTAGAAGCCCGAGATAGCGTTTCTCGTGCTGTTTTTCCGCCACGGCTATGGCTTCGAATATGCACGCTATCTTTTCGAATCTTTCCTCGCGAGCTACTTTGGCAAATGAGGGGTACATCTTTTCCCATTCGTAATGCTCTCCGCCTGCGGCCTCTTTGAGATTTTCCGCAGTCGTTCCGATTACTCCGGCCGGGAAGGCGGCTTGGAGTTCTACTTCGCCTCCCTCAAGCAGTTTGAACAGGCGCTTAGCGTGTTCCTTTTCCTGGTTGGCTGTTTCTTCAAAGATGTCTGAAATTTGAACGTATCCCTCTTTTCGGGCCTGACTGGAAAAATAGGTGTAACGATTCCTTGCCTGAGATTCGCCCGCGAATGCTGTCAGGATGTTCTTCTCGGTCTTCGAGCCTTTAAGTTCCATCACATCTCTCCTTTCTGATTGTCATTCACTGGTGACGATCCAACTTGCGCCTTTTTCCTGCACATTGTGGACACAACCCGATGAATTCGAGTCGATGCTCGATTATCTCGTAATCAGTCACCTCCTTGACTGCATCTTCGATGGCTGCGATCGTCTCCACTTGCGCGTCCTCAATCCTTCCGCACTTGAGACAACGCTTGTGATAGTGCCCGGAGGTGTCGCCGTCAAAGCGCTTCTGAGTTCCTCCGAGTTCAAGCTTGCGTATGAGACCATCCCGGGCAAGAAGATCAAGGTTGCGATATACGGTGCCCAGGCTGATGTGGGGAAGCCTTTGTCTGACCATCTCGTAAAGCTCGTCGGCACTCGGATGCGACCTCGTTTTCCGTAGCTCCTCCAGAATCACCTGTCGTTGCCTTGTCATTCGGAGTCTAGATCTGGGTGGCAAGACGGCCTCCTCTATGGCCTCAAAATGCGAATAGTAACGATTACTATTCTGTTCTATCCGGGAACCCTTGTCAAGTGATTTTTTCTGCCTTTGAGCGAAAATGATCTCCGGTGCGGTAAGCTCTTTCTTTCCAATGAGAAAGAGGCCGTGCAGTGGTCTTTGAGAGTCCGGGGTCGTCTCGGATCGGCAGTCAGCCTTAGGTGTAAAGCCAGTAAGGGGACAGGGCGCTCATAGGTGTCAGGCCACTCCAAGGCCCAAAACTCTGACGCAAGCGAAGCCGACGTTCGTGGGGGATACCAGGGGGAGAGCGCCTTCATGGATCGCGGAGGCCGGCCAGCATCGGGTAGCCGGCCGGCCTCCAAATCGATCACCTACCTCAGGATGATCATCTTGCGCGTCATCGTTGTTCTGCCAGCAGTAAGGGCGTAGAAGTAGATACCAGAGGAGACAGTGCGCCCGCGGTCATTTGCACCTGACCACACGAAGGTGTGTATACCGGGCTCTTTTGTTCCCTCGAAGATTGTCTTCACCAGCTGGCCCCGGACATCGTAGATCCTTATACTCACCGGTCCAGTGAAACCGGCGGGTATTCCGATCTGGATGCGGGTGACCGGGTTAAACGGATTCGGGAAATTCTGCCACAGGGTCAATTCGTCAGGTGTCGGGACATCCGGCGAAGTTGACCGAGCAGTCATCTCCTCCCTCAGACTGGTTGCCGCGGTCGAGAGCCAGTCGAGGGTCCGATCCAGAATTCCGGCGCGACGACTCGCTTCCTGAATGTAGTCAAAGTTGAACGCGAAATACACCGAAACGTGCGTCGTTCCCACGTAGCGCACAGCCGCCACCGTGTCTGGTCCGGACGGAACCATCGGCCACAGTTTAGCGTCCCAGTCCCTTCCTTCCTTCTCATAGGATTCTATGAGATCCTGCTCCGTGTCGAACAGGTGAAGTGTGGAACCCGTGCCGCTGTACTTGTAGACGATGTCAGCGCCCGGATACGTTGCGGAGAGCTGGAGCTCATCCGGGTAGTAACCGCTGATGACAAAGGTCTCGTCCGCTCCGATGGGATCACCTGGTGTACTCGTTAGCTCGCGCCAGGCCGGATCGTCCTTCACGTAGGCGGCACCTGTGTGCTGTTCCATCCACGTCCTGGCTGAAGAGCCGTACGAGAGATCGCGACCCAGCATGAATATCTGTTGCCGCGAGCCGTCCGAGGTGGCGAGGAAAGCCCCCAGCGTATCCATTTGAGCCGAATCGAAGTACCAGCTCTCGTCGACTATCACGGCCTGATACGAATGCAGGATCGCCTGCGTGGGCACCCCCATGTCGTCCCAATCCCATATGTCAGGAGTCTCTCCGATGGCGGAGAATGCCTCCTGGAAGGTCTCGGGCGAGGTATGGGAGCCGCCGCCAAGCAGTACCAGGTAATCGCCCGAAGGCATGATTCCGAACTCGTAGGCGGTGGTTGGAGCACCTTCCGGGTCGGTCGAGCCGTTGAAAGCATTGTCTGTAGCTTCCACGTAAAGCTTGATCCTGGTCCCTGATGGCTGCCCCGGGATGTCACCACTGTACTCGTCCGGACTCCCGGTCGGGCTCATCGACACAGGCGTCCAGCTCCCGCCGTCGTCAGTGCTGTACTGCAGAGTCACGCTGGCAACGCCGGAGAGGGCATCGGTCACCGTGCTCGTAACCGTGTACGGTCCTACAGTGTCAAACGTGCTGGCGGGTACATCAGTCGAGACAAACACGGGGCCTTCGGTGTCTTCAACGCCCTCGATCCTCACATCGTCGACGTACCAACCGACCTTCTGCACGCTGCTGTCACTGCCGAAGTGGAGCCTGATTACGACGTCCTGGCCCTTGTAGGGAGTGAGATTGAACCTCACCTGATGCCAGAAGTCATTGTTGTAGCCCGTGAAGCACTCTTCACCAGGGATTCCGGCGTTCCCGCTACTGGCGGTTCCGTTGTAGCCGATGTCAGGTGTGAGGATGGTCCAGGTGCTTCCGCCGTCAGTGGAAATCTTCACGTTTCCGCCATCGTAGTTCGTCTCGATGTAGTACCACTGCCAGAAGCTGAGCTCGGCGCAGGTGTGCGTGCTCGGGACCGTGATACTCGGAAGATCCAACTTCGAGTCGGAGCTGGAAGAGTAATCTCCCGCCAGCTTTGTGGCCCACACGTTGACGCCTGAGTGAGCCCCACCTGGTCCGGTTGTCGGCCCGCCCCATTCCCAATCAGGACCAGAGGGTGTAAATCCGCCGTCGTCCGCTTCAAAATCCCAGGCGTAGTAGTCTACGATTTCAAAGGAATGATATCCGACGGCAGGATGTCTGGTCGTATTGGGCACCGTGGCGACGTCGCTTGCCAGGATGTAGTAGTTGTAAACGTCTCCAAGAATGGATGGACCGGGGACGCCGGCCCCATAGAGATCGCCTCCCAGAGGCGTCATCGCGAGCGTGACGTCTGTTCCACCATTCTTGTTGTATACAACAAACACACCGGCCGGATCGACACCGACGTTGTCCGTGATCACGGCCTCGATCTCGTACGGTCCTACTTGGTCCGTAGTGTTTGAGTGAGGCACGTGAACAATCTCCGGAGGAGTAGCATCACCCGAAACCATAAATATGTTTTGCACCGCCGGTGCTCCAGCAGGGTGATAGCTTGTGCTTCCGTCGAGATTGGCCGCACGGATGTAATAGCTCACCATCGTCCCGAAAGACTGCGGAGGAATATCCGCAGAATACTCATCGGGATTCGACGTAGGAGTCATCAGAACGGTAACAGGACCCTCGCCCGTGTCGTAGATGAGCTTAATGCGGCTTGGATCCAGTGTTTCGGAGTAGACCTCTGCCACCACCGGATATGCACTCAACGTGTCCTCGGTATCGGGCAGCGGTGTATGCACAATCTGTGGCGCCGAGAGCCAACCAAGTGTACGGTGAATGATCCCTGCTCTGCGATCCGGCTCCTGGATGTAGTAGAAGTTGAACGAGAAGTACACCGAACGATAGCTCTCGCCTGCGTACTTGATGCCCGCAGCAGCATCAAGGCTCTTGGGTGCGTGTGGCATCACGCCGTCCCATTCCTTCCCGTCCTTTTCGTAGGCCCCCTCGAGTTCAGCGCGGGTCTCCGCAGCTGTTCCCGGACCTGTGTACCGGTAGACGATCTGGCCACCAGGGTAGTCCGTGGAGCGCTGTATCTCGTCGGGATACGAGCCGGAAATGACAAAGACCTCTCCGGCACCAATGGGTTCACCGGGCTCACCAGTGAGTTCTCGCCATCCAGGATTGTCTTGGACGTAAGCCGCCCGCATGTACTGCTCTATCCACGGGCGCGTGGACGAGTAGTAGCCCAGGTCTCGGCCGAGAATGAAGAACTGCTTTCGCGCGCCCAGCGTACCGGACTCGAGGAACGTGGTGAGATCATCCTGCTCCGTCGTTGTGAGCGAGCCGGTCTCGTCGAGCACGATGGCCGTATAGAGAACGAGCTTGTCTGCCGGCAGCCAACCCTGAGTGGGGGTGTACCAGTAGTCGGCCTCGTGGCCGTTGGCATCGAGCGCCTCACGGAACATCTCCAGGGGCGTGGCAGTGCTCCCCATCTGCAACACCAGAATCGGAGCAGAAGGCAGAATTCCAAACTCGTAGGTCTCTGCTGGCGCTTCTGCGGGATCGTTACTCTCATTCGGCGGGACCGCAGTATCGGTGGCCTTGACATACCACTTGATCCTCGTACCAGCGGGCTGGCCGGGGATCGATCCAATCCACTGATTCTCTTCACTCCCTGGGCTCATCGGGACCTCGGAGAACGACGAGCCATCGTCAGTGCTGTAGAGGATCGATACTGTTTCTACTCCGGATAGCGGATCCTGTACGTAAGTGGACACGTCGTAAGGTCCGGCAGTGTCGAACGTGCTCTCAGGACCCTCCGTCCCACTGACGATAGGAGGCAGGTCGTCTACGTCAGTACTTCTTATCGTGACGTCGTCCAGATACCAGCCTGCCTTGTAGACGCTACCGTCGCTACCGAAGTGGAAGCGAACAATCACTTCCTGACCCGCGTAGGGTGACAGATCGAACAGCTCTTGCTGCCAGAAGTCGTTGTTGTAGCCCGTGAAGCACGGTTCGCCGGGAATCCCGCTGTTGCTGCTACTTGCTATACCGTCGTAACCTGCAAGCGGCGTAAGAATGTCCCAAGTCCCACCGCCGTCAGTGGAAACCTTTACGTTCCCTCCGTCCCAGTTTGTCTCGATGTAGTACCAATGCCAGCAAGTCATTAAGGCATAGGGCTTACTTCCAGACAGAGTGATCGGAGGAACGTCGAGAGTCGCGTCGGCATTGTTGGGATAACTCCCAGCAAGAACAGTGGCCCACAGCTTGATTCCTGAATGTGCCTCGCCAGGGCCGCTGGTCGGTTCGCCCCACTCCCAGACTTCGCCTGTAGGAGTGAAGTAACCATTGTATTCCTCGAAATCCCATACGAACTGTTCGACTATGTCGAAGCGGTACGCGCCCATCTCAGGCACGCGCGTTACGTTGCCCGAGTAAGACTCATCCATGGCATAGACGAAGTAATCGTAGAAGTCTCCCACCTCTGCGGGTCCTGGAATCTCGCCGTAGTATCGGCTGTCTGCCTGGTACGGACCATTGAGCAGTTGCATCTTCACTCGATGGAACATGCCGCCATTCTTGGCGTACATGAGATAGACAGCCTCCACACCAATGTTATCAGTCACAGCAGCAGAGACACCGTATGGACCTTCCAGGTCGTTGGTGTCGCGGTGCTGCCGATGCTCTACGAGAGGAGCTTCCTCGTCCCTTGCCACCATGAAGCTGTGCTTGTTGAGCGGTGCACCGACCGGATGAGTAGACGTGTGGCCATCGATGTCGCTAGCATTGATGTAGTAATTCACCTGCGTGTCTACTTCCTGGGCCGGAATGAAGGCCTCGTATTCATCGGGCACACCTGTCGGGGACATCGGAACAGTGGCTTCAGGACCACCGGTGTCGTAGGCCACGGCGAATGATGATGGGTCTAACGGGGAATACCCCGGCGTGATCAGCGCGACCACACGGTATGGGTTTTCAGTATCCTCAGTGTCACCCAGAGGAGTGTGAGCGATCTCGGGATAACCCTGCAGCCAATCGAGAATGCGATCCATCAAGAAGGCTCGGTCGGACGATGTAGCAATCGCCTCAAAACCGAAGGCAAAATAGACCAGCTTGTAGACTCCGTTGTCGACTGTCAGTGCAGCCGTTCCCGAGCTGGAGATACCGTCCGATTCCAGCTGATTCTTTGTAACCCCGCCGTAACCTCCGGACGAGGCAGGGACCAGTGGATCGTACACGAAGGCTGCTTGTGCCGGGGAGATCGGGTCAATCTCAGAGGCATAGGCCTGGTTGTTGGCTCCGTCTCCGCCTTTGATCTCGAATGCAAAACCGTAGCCAACTGGATTGGCCGGATTGCCAAGAACACCGCCGAGATTCACGTCGTCCTGCACATAAACGGCGTGCAGATAATCGGCATAGAAGGCGGACGTGTAGATATCAAAGCCTATGTCCTGTCCCGACAAGAAGAGCCTGCCTCCACCGCCAAGAAAAGCAGCAATCTGCGCCTCATCTGCGGCCGTGAGAGTGGTTGTGTAGTCGTCTCCTGTCAACCAGACAACAGACTCGAACATGGCCATCTCAGCTGCGGTGGGAGGTGTCGTCACGGTGAGAAATGACCTTCCAGCCGCAATCACGGCCTGTTCATAATAGCTCTGGTAAGCGCTTCCCCCGTCATCATCCACGATGAGAATCTGCGCGGCCAGCAAGCTCACGTGCACCATCGTGGTGAGATCCTCGAACACCTCGACGTCCTCCCGCGTGGTGAAGGGATAAGGGAAAACAGGGTTGTAGGTCAGATCATAGACACCTACAGGGAGAAGAATGCTGTACTCTCCTGTCACAGGATTTGTGGACGACCAGGCAACCGGTTCGCCATCCAGCATCACTGTGATGTCGGTCTCGATGCCGGCTCCGGTCTCGTTATCTGTGACGGTGCCGGCGATTGTTCCGGAAGGAAGCTGAGTCAAGACGACGTCGAGGGTGGTCACCGCGTCTGCAACAACAGTTGCCGGCGTGACGGAAGTCTCGTACCCGAAGCGAGACACCTCAACTGAATGGTCGCCGGCCACGACTTGGACTGAGTAAAAGCCGAACTCATCCGAGTACACTTTCTGACCGGTATCGACTATCAGAATCCTGGCATTCTCGACAGGACCTCCACCGGAACTTGAGATCGTCCCTTCCAGAGTACCAACACCCGATACAGCTGCATTCACGGCGCCAAATGCATTGACGCGTCCCCAGCCATAGTTGTTATCCATCCCGGGGGCTCCGTAGTCCACGGCAGTCTGCGCCAGAAGCAGTTTGATGTCATCCACCGTCAGCGAAGGATTCGCCTGGCGCATGAGAGCCACCGTTCCTGACACATGAGGCGCGGACATGGAGGTTCCGCTCCAGTCCCAGCCAGCGCCGTGCCACTGCCAGTCGGCACCGGGCACGGAGGAGTAGATTTGTACACCCGGAGCAGAAATGTCGGGCTTCGTCCAGGTTCCTACATAGGGCGGGCTGTTCCAGGTTACCGGTCCCCTACTAGAGAAGCTGGCAATGACGTCCGCGCTATCAGTTGCTCCGATGCCGAAGGCACTCGGAACGTTTCCGGGGCTTCCTGTTGTGGAGGACCCCGGACCGCTGTTCCCGATGGAGAAACTGGGGAACACATCTGCTGCAATCATGTTGTCAGTAGGGGCGATCATCTCTGAATACGTGCCCGTTGCCCCCAGAGACATGTTGACAACGTGCGCTCCGTCGTCAGTGAGAGGGTTGCCGTCAGGATCGATTATCCACTCCATTCCACCGACTACTTGAGCAAAGGTCCCGCTGCCTCCAGGGATTACAAGCCCGTGTATCAGATTCGCCCCAGGGGCGGCACCGATATCATAACCGCTGGCGTTTCCGCCAATCATCGTCCCGGTAGTATGAGTTCCATGCTCGTCGCTGTCATGCGGAACAGATCCCGGTATGATGTTACCGTCACTGTTGAACTCGGCCCAGCCTCCAGGATAGGTCGGATCGCTAGGGTTTAAGGTAATCATCTTCCCCGCTATGTCTGGATGGGTGATGTCCACTCCGGTGTCTAATCCTCCAACGACGACACCGGTTCCATCAAACCCGTACGTAGTCCAGACCTGCTTGACTCCTATCTTGAGCATGGAATCCCACAGCTGCGTTTGAGAACCCTGAGTACCTTCCTGCTGACCGGGTACGACTGAGCTTTCTGGTCTCGGGGGGATAGAAATAATGAAGTTATCAAACACCTCCTCGACATCGGGTCTTCGGGCAATGTTCTCGACAACGTTCTTTGTTGCCCTGACCAGCATGAGGTTGTCTATCCAGAAACGCCGAGTCTTGCGTACGTTTCCCTTGACATCAGGTAGATTGAGATAACGCACCAAGTCCGCCTGTGACTCTGTGGAATTACGACGCAGCTCGGAGATCACACGTCCGCGCATTCCCCGGATACGGTCAATCCCGGGTTTTGCGCGCATCTTCACAATTACTGTGATGACTTCATCCGGTTGTGCGGCAGAGAGCTGTGCAGCCAATCCCGGCGAGATCTTGGCCTTCGGCTGGGCTTCAGCACCGCCAAGATCAGCGCTAGGAATCAGAATCAGCAAAACCAGCAGAGCCGCCGCGTAACCAAAAAGAATCCTCTTGCGTTCCATGGCAATTCCTTTCTCTTTGGCCGGGGCCAAGAAGGTTTAGGCTTCTTCACCCCGACGGATTTCCTACTGCCAGTTACTTGGTAAACTTTTGCTGCACGTCCTGGTAATTGAAGTACGTTACCAGGTAATCCTCCACCTCTCCGAAAAGGCATTCGCCGTCCGCACTCACATCGGGATCGTCATAGGAAAGAGCACAGCGTACCCAGAGTTTCTTACTGTTTCTCGGTGCGCCTCCTGTCGAAGGTTTGGACATCGGATAGAAATCTGAATCGTAAGGAATCCAGAACCAGCTCAGATACTGGACTTCGATGTAATCCGCATCCGTGGGGAAGTACTCCTGAAAATTGAGATTCTCAACAAGCATAGTCTCGTTCTTTCCCCACATCTTGTCCTGATTCCAATCCACCCACAGTGACAAAGTGAGATTCTGTTCGAACTCGCTGGCCAGGCGGAGAGATGCCTGCGGAATTCGAATCTTCCACAGCACAAGCGCCTTCTTGTTTGGAACCCAGAGATTCCCATTGATGAAGCGAATACCATCACAAGTGGTACTGGATTCCCCCATCTGCTCCATGGCTTTTTCCCAGACGTGTACGTGAGGGTAGGGAGAAGGGGCCGGACCCGGTTGCACCTTCTGGCTGCCAGCAAACCCGTTGGTGGGCTTTATCTGGCCACTAGAAATAAACTCATCCAAGTCAACCTCTGTGGAAACGCCGTCCTGGGCGAGATATATTATCTCACCGGCACAAAGAGTGGAAACGCCGAGAAGTACGCACAGGAGAAACGTGGGCAAAATAATCCTCCTCTTGTACATTTCTTCCTCCTGTTGCTTCATCGCCTCAGGGGACAGGGGTTCCGTTGTCACGCCCAGCTGTCCTGCTCAACCGTGCCGTCATCCTTGAGGCAGCCCAGTGAACTTCGCGACTCGTCTTCTCACACGGAAGATGCCGCACTAGCCATGCTGGTTGCGATAAATCACCTCCTTTGACCGCATAGAATTGAGTGGATAGAGAAGTCTGAAGTAGTGAGAGGTGATGAGGAGCAGTCTGCTGGCGTTCGGACCTGGTGGGAGGGAGTTGGAAAAGTGAGATTGCTGAAATGACAGGTAGGCAGAGGAACCCCGGCAGTGCTCATACTCTGGACCCTTTGACCAGCGGCCAGATTCTCAGGGAATCCAGACGGAGGTTAGTAGTGTGCGAAAAAAAGGTGAGCAAAAGGGGAGGAATAAAGCCGTCTCGCTCCCGCTCTAGTTCTTGTGACCTGTCTAGTTACCTGTGTGAGTAAGGGCAACTGCCATTCATATCACAAATTATGGGCAAAGTCAAGCTTCAATTGACAACTAGCAGAAAATCTTAAGATTACGATTGACACGTTGACAGCAGACTGTCTGCCCTACCTATTTGAAGGACATTGATACGACTCCCGTGTCTGCGAGGAATCACACGCGACGACTCCTAACGTGAACGTCGTCTAGCAGTTACAGAACAGGTCGGCCGTGTTCTCTCACGGGTATAGTGGCGGCTTTTGAGGAGACTCTATTTGAATTTCTCGTGATACTTCTTGATCTTTCTCGCGAAGCCGCGTCCAAACTCTATGCATCCTTCCTCATCTTCTTTTGAAACCCTGTACCGAAGCTCTAAGCCGGGGGCCGCGGTCTCAAGCTTCATTTCCTCGAATTGGTCATACAGCCATTTCACCGCCCCCCCACTCCAGCCGAAACTTCCGAACGCACCCGCTATCCTGTCCCTGGGCCTGAGTCCTTTGAGACTGGAAATAAACTCTGCAACAGACGGGAAGATGCCGTTGTTGAGCGTTGGCGACCCGACGAGGAATCCCCGCGACCTCCAGAGCTCCTTTATTGCCTGGCTCATCGGGGTCGCCCTAAGCTTGAGGAGTTTGCAGTCCACTCCGCCCTCCTGGACCCCCTGCAAAATCAGACGTGCCATGTAATCGGTGCTGCCCCACATCGTGTCATAGATGAGGGCTGCGCTCAGACTCGCTCTGCCGTCGGCCATATCAAGGTACATCTGCAGCACCTTCTCAGGATGACTTCGCCAGATCACGCCGTGGTCAGGGGCGATCATCTTGATGGGAATTCCGAGTTTCTGTATCTCTGAGATCTTGGTTTTTATGAGGGTACCGAACGGCATCAGGATGTTTGCATAGTAGTCAAGGACCGCGTCCTCCAGCTCCGCGTTGGAGGCACAGCCGATGAACTCGTCATCAAACCTTGCACTGGACGCAAGATGCTGGCCAAAGGCGTCCTGCGAAATCAAGAGCTCTGCCTCTTTCACATAGGTCACCATCGAGTCTGGCCAGTGCAACATGGGTGTTTCGATGAACGAGAGAGTGTATTTTCCTGTCTTGAGCTCATCACCGGTCTTGACCATTTTCACGTTCCACCCCGAGGTGTCAAAGAACCTGTCCATCCCCTTCTTACCCTTTTCCGTCACGAAAAGGGTAGCGCTCGGGAAGAGTTTCATGAACCGGGCCAGGGCCCCCATGTGGTCGTCCTCGATGTGATTGACTATCATGTTCTTTACCCTGGAAGGGTCGACAACGCTGCTGAGGTTCGATATGGCTAGATCGGCGAAGCTTTCCTTGACCGTATCCAGAAGAGTGATTGCTTCATCCACAATCAAGTAGTTGTTGTAAGTAGTGCCCCTAGGGGTGGTATATCCGTGAAAGTCTCTTACTGCCCAGTCAACCACGCCCACCCAGTATATGTCAGGTGCAATCTCTCTAGCCTTCATCGAAACCTCCTTCTTGTCCCCTTCTTTTGGCCTTCCGCACGGTGCATTCATACAAGGTTATAATCTCTAGTTTCGAAATCAAGGGCTATGTTGAATCCTTTCCCGTGTGGGCTTCGAGAGATCCTCGGTTCTTGTCCTTGACAGGCCAGCCGTGGACCAGATATCGTTCTCTTACCCAAGACTGGAAGCCATGAGTGGGAAGTCTCAGATAAGAAGCTGCAAACGGGAAGCTATGAGCAGGAAAGTCACGTACGCGATGCGAACTCTCAGAGAGTTGGCACGACTCTCGGGGATTTCTCTTTCAGAGAGGAGTCGCAGAAAGCCGTGGAAGAATTCTCAGTTCTGATCGGTGGAAAAGCAGGAGACGGCATAAACCAGGCAGGTCTGCTCCTTGCGCGCCTACTGGGTGAACTGGGCTATCGCATTTACATGGGTATTGATTACCCTTCCTTGATAAGAGGCGGACACAATTTCTCTGTCGTTAGGGCGGCCGCGAAACCAGTGGCCGTTCACAGAGGCGAGATAGACTTCCTTCTGGCGTTGAATCAGGACGCGATCGATCTTCACATCGGAAAGCTCAGGAATCCTTCCCACGTCGCCTATGACTCCGATTCGGCCAGTGCCGAAGGTGTGGGACTTCCGCTTACGCAGATAATTAAGGAAGAGAAAGCGAAGCCCTTGATGCGTAACTCCTGCCTCATGGGAGCTTTTGCCAAGGGAGTCGGGATCGATTGGGAGACTCTCGAACGTGTGCTCCGGAGGCACACACCGAAAGAGCCGGATCTGAACGTCAAGCTTGCCCGCCGGGGATTCGATGTTGCCAGAAAGTTGCTTGAAGTTCGCTCACTGGACCAGAAGAGGCTTCCCGTCCTGGCCGGTAACGAGGCGGTTGGCCTTGGGCTTCTGGAGGCCGGCTTGCGGGCATACGTTGCCTACCCCATGACGCCCTCCTCGGGGCTTCTCCATTTCCTGGCGAGCCTGGCAAGGGACTTCGCACTGCGTGTCATTCATCCCGAGAACGAGATTGCCGTTATGCTCATGGCTCTGGGCTTTTCGTACGCGGGAGAGAAGGTCGCGGTCGGAACATCCGGAGGCGGATTCTGCCTCATGACGGAGGGTCTGAGCCTGGCAGGAATGGCGGAGCTACCGATAGTCGTTGTCGTTGGCCAGAGGCCGGGCCCGAGTACCGGACTTCCGACGTATACTGCCCAGGGAGAGTTGTTGTTCGTCCTGAATGCCGGTCAAGGTGAGTTCGTTCGCCTAGTGGTGGCTCCGGGAGATGTGGAGGAGGCCTTCTTCTGGGCACGGGCGGCTGTGAGCCTCTCCTGGCAGTTTCAGATCCCGTCCATTGTTCTTCTGGACAAGGCGCTAGCCGAAGGAGCATACAGCTTTGACGCGGACTCTGTCGAGGAAGTCAAAAAGCTAACGCCTGGGCTGTGGGACGGAAACAGACCTTACAAGAGATATGAGTTGACCGAGACGGGTGTTTCTCCCCTGGCCTTTCCACCTACCGAGGGCGCAGTCATAAAAGTCAACAGCTACGAACACGACGAGCGCGGGATCACGACCGAGGCCCCTTCTCTAACCAAGAAAATGCAGGATAAACGTCTCGGGAAAGAGACACACGTCAGCCGCGCGCTCAGCAGCTACGAAACGGTCAAGATCTACGGTGACATAGAGTCTTCCAAAGCACTCCTATGCTGGGGCTCCAACAAGGGAGCCTGCGTCGAGGCAGGCGAGAAACTTGGGCTTCGTGTCATCCAGGTGCTCGTGCTTTCCCCTTTTCCGGCTGATTCACTCGGGAAGGCTCTTGAGGGAGTCGATAGAATCATCGCAGTGGAGAACAACGCGACGGGGCAGCTTGCGAAGCTGGTCAGGACTTTCGGCTTCAACGTGGATGAGTCGATTTCCAAATACGATGGACGATCGTTCTCTCTGGATGAGCTGGTGGTGGCGCTTAGGAAGTAAGACACAAAAGGTTGGGGGTTTGACGATTGCGAGTTTAGCCAGGGGGCAGAGACAAGCTCAAGGAAGCAGAAAGCGCCGGTCCCTGCGTGAACGCATAGGAGTTGGCAATGGTTGAAGATGGGTTGGGCACAACGGCGAAAAACACCTGGTGTCCTGGTTGCGGCAATTTCGCGATTCTGAGTGCCTTGCAGACGGTGCTCAAATCGCTGGCTGCGGAAGGGACTTCTCTGGAGAATATTGTTTTGGTTTCTGGAATAGGATGCCACGCGAAGATAGTGGATTATGTCAATGTGAACAGCTTCTATTCCATTCACGGAAGGGTCACACCGGTGGCAGAGGGGATAAAGACCGCTAATCCCAACCTGAAGGTGATCGGCTTCGCCGGGGACGGCGATGCCTACGGTGAGGGATTGGCGCATCTCGTGTTTGCTGCCAAGAGAAATATCGACATAACGATGATAATTCACAACAACCGTGTTTACGGACTCACGACTGGACAGTATACCCCCACCTCACCGAAGAGCTTCAAGGGGCGCTCCACACCTTACGGGACGGTGGAAGCTCCAGTGAACCCCCTGGAGCTTATGTTGGCAAGCGGGGCGACCTTCGTCGCGCGTGGATACTCTCGGAATCTGGATTTGCTGAAGAGCACTCTCAAGGCCGCCATTACTCACAAGGGTTTTGCACTCGTCGATGTGCTGCAGGTGTGCGTGACGTTTTTCAATCTGTACGAGACCTATAACGAAAGAGTCTATGAGCTGGAGGGACACGACCCGCTGAGCTACAACAAGGCCTTGGTTCAAGCAAGAGAGTGGGACTACAACTCTGATGCTCGCATCGCGCTCGGCGTGTTATATACAAAGACTGCTCCAACCTTTGAAGAACAGTTCCCGGATGCCCGAATCGAGCCGGAGGAGCGTAGCAAGAAGATAGAGGAGCTCCTCAGGTTCTGAGCACCCCTACTGCCTTCAACCCCTTCCGTGGCATGCATCTCGATCTTCTCTGGAACGCAAGTTGATATCTGCTGGGGTCCTCGAATGTCCGGCCGGGTATAGAGAAAAGAGGACTGTATATACTGTATATAATGTACTTATTGTCCTGCGCATTCTGAAGGTTCACTCCGAGAGAACCACGCTCGGGTGCCTGCGTCGTCTACGGCTTTTGCTTGATTTCCATCGGGGCATCGTGTATAATGACGTACGTTGGGTGTTTATCACCAGACAGCGTACATGCTAGCATGCAGTTCCGCTTTCGTTACCGCCAACCGATGGGTGCTGGCATATAAAATAACAGACTCTCTCCATTTGGAATAGAACTTGAGATCTTCCGGACACTGCGGCTATCTCTTAGGTACGGCTGTCACTAGTGACACTGTTTAGAGGTGCCCACAAATTGTATAGGCATGAAAGATGTGCACCCAATGAGGAGGCAGGAGTCGTATCCGCTGATAAGGCAATTCTTGGTGTGGCCGGCTGTCTTTGCGGCGAAGGGGAGGGAAAAGCAATGAGACGCCAAAGGCTTTCCGTTATCTTCACGTGCGTAGCAATCGTTGCCATTGTTGGGTTGATTTTGCCTTCGCAGTCCGATGCCCGTAGGCCGATACGAAATGACTTCTTTAGTGTCTATCCGTCTGCTGAAGGGAGCCGTCTTGACAACCTGCCCAGCAATGCTTCCCACTGCGGCGTGTGTCATTTTGACTTCGACGGCGGCGGACCAAGGAACCCTTACGGTCTCGCTGTAGAAGTGGCTCGCAACTCCGGATTGTACGGTGATGACACAGAGGTCATCTTGGCAATCGAAAACGACGATCCTGATAACGACGGCTTCATAAGCTTAATAGAAATTACAGATACGATTAACTTCACCAACACGCCGACATTTCCCGGGCTAAATCAGAACAACATCAGTAGTGTCTCAAACGTGAGTCTCATCGAGATAAACGGCCACCTCACTCCTTCTGGCAGCACAGATACGACTCCTCCCGACGTAACTGTCCTGTATCCAAATGGTGCAGAGAGTTTCGATGCGGAGACCATCGAGAACTTAACGTGGGCGGCAACTGACGCCAGCGGGATTTCTCACGTTGACATCTACCTGTCGGACAACAACGGTGTCACCTACAAGCCGATGGCCAAAGGGAAACCCAACGGCCAGCCGTACGGCTGGTTTGTTCCGAACCTTCCGGGCTCCCAGAGCCTCATTCGAGTGGTAGCAAGAGACAATGCCGGCAACTACGGCTTCGACGATAGCGACGCACCGTTTACCATTGTTGGCGTTTCGGGTGGCGTGGTTCCTACCACGCTGCGAGACGTGGACATGAGCGGCACTCAGCCCTTTGAGGGAGGGATTCTAGATAACCCAGACGTGAGCTGTACGACCTGCCACGCGAACTACAATAGTGACGTTGAACCTTGGTATCAGTGGAAGGGAAGCATGATGGCTCAGGCTATGAGGGACCCGCTGTTCATTGCGCTCGTGACGATTGCAGAACAGGATGCGCCTTCTGTGGGAGACATGTGCTTACGGTGTCACTCTCCGGGAGGTTGGCAGGAGGGACGTTCTACTGATACCGGCGGAGGCATGATGACGGCAAAGGACCGCCAGAGTGTTCAGTGTGATTTTTGCCACAGGGCCGTTGATCCCGATTACAAGCTCGGCATCAGCCCTCTGGAAGACGTGGCAGTACTTGATTCTCTCGACGTGATTCCTCTGGCGTACGCAAACGGTCAGTTCGTAACGGACCCCAATCCTATCCGCAGGGGACCGTTCTTTGATGCAGAAGCCAGTCACGCTTTTCTGGAATCCCCCTTCCATCGTGAAGCAGACATGTGTGGGACGTGTCACGACGTCAGTAATCCTGTCTTTGTACAGGGTGCAACACCGGCGGAGTATGTGCCCAGCAGCTTTGATTCGCCCCACCCGGACGGAGACCTCAGAAACATGTTCCCTGTTGAGAGGACATACAGTGAGTGGTCCATGAGTGAATACGCCACGATCGGCGTCTACGCGCCTCAGTTTGCCGGTAACAAGCCGGACGGGATCGTGAGAACGTGCCAGGATTGCCACATGAGGGACGTGAGCGGAAGGGGATGCAACGAACCGGGGGCTCCCACACGACCTGATTTACCTTTGCACGACCTAACAGGAGGGAACTACTTCATTCCCGATATCCTGCCCAGCTTTTTCCCGACGGAAGTCGATCCGCTCCGTCTCCTGGCCGGGAAGCAGCGTGCTATCAGCATGCTCCAGAAGGCCGCCAGCATGTCGTTGAGTTCGGGGCAGTACGGCGGCAATCCGGCCGTGGACGTGGCAATCGTGAACGAGACCGGCCACAAGCTCCCTTCAGGCTATCCTGAAGGAAGACGTATATGGATTAATCTGAAGGCATACGACGAGCTGTCAAACCTCGTCTACGAATCAGGTGCATACGATGAAGCGACGGGCGTCTTGACACAGGATGAGGACGCCAAGATCTACGAGATAAAGCCCGGTATTTCCAGCAGGCTTTCGCCGGTAGTAAGCCTTCCGGCCGGCCCGTCTTTCCATTTCGCTTTGAATGACAGTGTATTCTCGGACAACCGGATTCCGCCCCGAGGATTTACGAACGCCGACTTTGTCGCCATTCAGTCACCGCCTGTAGGGTACAGCTACGCGGACGGCCAGTACTCGGACACGACCATGTACGTCCTGCCCCCGGATGCGGTGTTTATCGAGGCGACGCTCTACTATCAGTCAACCTCTAAGAAGTTCATTGAGTTCCTGCGCGACGAGAACGTCACAAACAACGCCGGGCAAGAAATCTACGACGCGTGGGTCCAGCAGGGAAGGGCAGCTCCGATCGCGATGGTTTCTGACACCACGAGTGTGCAGGCTCTTGTGGACGTCCCGATTGAGGGAGTCCCTCAGTTCCGCAACGTGCTCTTCCAGAACTTCCCCAATCCGTTTAATCCTTTAACGGAAATCGCTTATTCGCTTGAAACGAGGGGGCACGTTACGATTCGGATCTACGACGTCAGGGGAAGTCTGGTTCGTACTCTGGTGGATTCGATAAAGCCGGCCGGACCGCACGAGGCGGTCTGGAACGGCCGGAACGATGCCGGAGAGATTGTTTCTTCGGGTGTTTACCTGGTGAAGATGTCATTGGATAATTACGGGGCTGCGCGGAAAGCCGTCCTGTTGAAGTAGCCTCGCATTCAAGGTGCGCTAGCGCTCCTGTTCTCCTGCATAAGCGATACCGCACTGCCCATATGTTTGACACGGCAGGATTGACAGCGTCCGGCAGGAGCGAGCCTGCCGCCCTGACGTCTGTCTCAAGGCAGGTCCTACTCTGTGGGGACCTGCCGAGCTGTATCCCGCCACCAGCAAACCTGCCCTCGAGAGCCGCCCGCCGCCCGCTTTAAGAGTCCTCCTCAGTTTGGTTTAAGCTGCGCGGTCGACTAAGCTTAGAAGGCCTGCCCCTCGAGAAATCCCTTGACATTTCGAGAACAAGAGATTAGCATTATCGAATATCTGGTCGATAACCGACTTATCAGTCGAGAAATTTGAGTCCCTCTGACAGTGGTGACGACCAATGAGTCGTAAGACAAGGCGTGAAAAGGAGAAGTTGAGGCGGAAGAATCAGATCCTGATTGCGGCCGGAAACGTCTTTTCACGGAAGGGCTACCACAACGCAACGCTAGAGGACATCGCGAGAAAAGCAGAGCTCGGAAAGGGAACAATATACTGGTATTTCACGAGTAAAGCCGAGCTGTTCATGGCCGTCCTCCAGGCTGGTGCGGATGAAAGGTTTCTGAGAGTGAAACGGGCGGCCGAGAAGGCCCACGATTGTCGTTCACGTGTCGAGGCCATTGCGAGAGAGCAACTCAGATATTTCGCAGAGAAGCGTTATCTGATGAGAATTCTCTCATCGGAAGCGGTCTTCGCAACGCAAGAAATGAAGAGGGAAATGAACAGATTTATGAGTGGAAGATACAAGGTTTACAGCGGGCTCATTGAAAGCGTGTTGAAACATGGTGTTGCAGACGGAGAGATCAGAAGGGTCGATGTTAGAAAAATGTCCCATATGCTGCTTACTATCTTCCATTCCTCTGTGTACTACTGGCAGTTCGAAGGAGTCAAGCCGCGTCCTGATGCAGACGCGCGCGTGATGTGTCGTGTGATTTTCGAGGGACTTGAGAAGAAGATATGAGACAGCGAAATGTCGTTGAACTGATATTGTTGAAGCTTTGCCGCTTCCTGAGTTTGAGTTCGCTGGTTGTGCTCTGCCTCTTGGCCCCGGTGGATTCCGGTGCGACATCGCACGATTCGCCCGTCGCAGATTCACTCGCTCGGTCAACTGCAAGTAAACTCAGCCTGGAGGAGAGCGTTCAGCTGGCCCTGGCCAATAACAAGCAAGTTCTAATTCAGAAACAAGAAGTCGAGGCGATGGAAGGTCGAGTGATCCAGGCACGGGCCGGAGCGTTGCCGATCCTGTCCGGGGACACGCGCTACCTGAGGAGCCGGGGAACGATGAACTTCGGGGGTAGCGAAGGGTACACCTTTGACATTGACGACTCATACGTGGAGGCTAGCGTCTCTTTGCTTCAACCCATTTACACCGCCGGCCGAACCGGGGCAGCCCTGAGGGCAGCAGATGCCGCTAGGGGCTATGCTCGCCGGAATGAACTTGCAGCCATGCAGGATGTCGTGTACCAGGTCAAGGCTTCCTTTGGCGGTGTTCTTCTGGCCAGGGAGATGTTGGACCTGGCTGAGGATGCGGTGGCACTTGCGGAGGCTCATCTTCGAAACGTGGAACAGCTCTTCGAGGAAGGTGTGGCCTCTGAGTATGAACTCATCAGGGCTCGCGTACAGGTGGCGGAGTTGACTCCTGAACGCATAAGGGCCAAGAACGAACTTCAGCGCACCCTCATAGTATTCAGAAACACTCTGGGTCTGTCGGCTGACGAACAGGTCGAACCGGATGGGGAGCTTGCCTACAAGGACGTTCAGGTCTCAACCGAGGAGGCTCTGGAGCTGGCGAAGAAGAACCGTCACGAGATCTATGCGGCCAAGCTATACGCCAAAGGAATGAAAGCTGCTCTAGATCTTGCTAAAGCCGACAGGTTTCCGAGTCTCTCGCTAGCTGGAAACGCAACCCTTGACACGGAAGAAGCGACTCTTGAGCCAGAGAGATGGCGGTCACGAATGTGGACCCTAGCACTGGCCGTGTCAGTGCCGATGTTCGATGGTCTCAATACGAAGGGAAAGATAAGGCAGTCCAAAGCCGAATACGAGCAAGCTCTTCTCTATGAAGCCCAGATGGAGGATCTCGTGAGGCTCGAGGTAGAGCAGGCCGTTTCTCGAATCACGGAGACGAAAGAACTTGTGCAGTCGCAACTCGTCTCCGTCGAGCAAGCACAAAAGGGTCTCGATATTGCAAACATACGGTACGAAAACGGGATTGGAACGCAGCTCGAAGTTCTGGACTCGCAGGTCGCATTGAGCAGGGCAAAGACGAACTATTTCGTGTCGATCTTTGAGCAGTTCATGGCGGTGGCTGAGATTGAGCGTGTGACGGGCACCAGCTCTGAATGAGACGCTGGCTGTCTGTCGGCGCTGAGAGTCAGCTGGGGGCCGGGCTACATCGAACCGATGTTTTCGGGGAGGAAGTCTAAAGAATGAAGCGAAGACTGATCTATATCGTACTTGCAGTTCTCCTGGTTGCTCTCGTAGGCAATCGTGTCTGGCGGTCGAGCAAAAGAGTCGAAACGAAAAGCATCTCTCAGCTTCAGGCTGAGAAAGGCGTGCCTGTTTCGATTCACACTGTGTCCCGCGGGGAAATCACGGAGTTTGTAGAACTGTCAGGAACTGTGCACGGAATTGCCCAGTCGGATTTGATAAGCAGGATAACTGAACGCGTGGAACGGGTGCAGGTTCATGCCGGTGAGAAGGTCGAGAAGGGGCAGGTTCTTGTCGTTTTCGATACGGGTAGTCCGATGGCTCAGTACAGACAGGCGAAGGCTGCGCTGGGAGATGCCGAACGGAACTCTTCACGAATGAAAGCGCTCTTCGAGAAGGGCGCCGTTTCCAAGCAAATGCTCGAACAGGCTGAAAGCGGGCTCGAGATTGCAAGAGCGAATTTCGAAGCAGCTAGCTCTTTGGTTCGGATAACCTCTCCCATCACGGGCGTCGTGACTTCGCTGAATGTCTACGAAGATGAGGTGGTTTCTGTGGGGAGTGTGCTGTGTACTGTTGCCAGAGTCGACAGCGTAAAGATTGTGGCAAGCGCTGGCCAGACTGAACTCAGGGGACTGGAAAGAGGAAACCAAGTCTCGATTGCTGCGTCCCAAGGGGCGAGGGTATCTGGGCGCGTTTCCAGTATATCTTCGTCGGCCGATCCACAGACCAGAACATTCCGGGTGGAAATAGTGGCGGACAACAGCTCAGGCTACCTCAAGCCCGGCGCTTTCGTAACGGGGAAGATTCGAACTGCGCATGAGGAGAACACCGTGGTGATTCCTCTGACGTGTATATCGAGTCACGAGGTAAAACCGACGGTTTTTGTTGTAACTGAGAATGACTATGCCGAACTCAGACCAGTGAGAATTGGAATCACAAACGAAAGGTCCGCTGAGATATTGGATGGTCTCAGGGAGGGTGAGCACGTCATACTGAGAGGGCACGAGCTTCTGGCGGGTGGAGAGAAGCTCAAGATCATAGAATAGGAGTAATCTTGTCTCGTTGTGTTATTTCCTGCAGGACAGTCGTCACTCATGTGTTGGATGCTGCGCAGAGTGCCTGTTTTGTGAGCTGTAATCTGAACCTTGATCCGCCCTCCAGGCTCGTGAGCCTGAGGAACGGTTCCGTACACTCGATTGACAAACGGAGTCCTTAGATAATGTTCCTTTCCACTCTCTCTGTACGAAGATCAGTTCTGGCGACGATGGCGCTACTCTCCTTCGTTGTGATAGGGGCGTTTTCATACGTGAGGCTCACGGTGGACCTTATGCCTCCTATCGAGTTCCCCTACGTCACTGTAGTCACGGTCTATCCGGGGGCGGGGCCGGAAGAGACAGAGAGCCTTGTGACTGAGCCCATAGAGGACGCGGTGAGTTCGATCGGGGGACTGAAGAGCCTGCAATCCTATTCCCAGGAAGGAGTCTCCGTCATTGCAGCAGAGTTTGAACTGGGAACGGATCCAGATATTGCCAGTATGGACGTTAAGGGGAAGGTTGATGCGATCATCGGTACGCTCCCTGAGGACATCGAACTGCCTGCAATAAGCAAGTTCGATGTCGGAGCGAGACCGATAATCAATCTCGCAGTCTCGAGTAACCGATCGCTGCAGGAAACATATGAGATTGCCGACAGAACGATCAAGCTTCAACTGGGAAAGGTAGAAGGCTTAGCAGCGATCAACATTGTCGGCGGGAGAAAGAGAGAAATCGTGATCTCGGTGGCTAAAGATAAACTTAGAGGCCACGACATTTCGATCATGGATGTTGTAGCGGCTATAGCTTCTGAGAATCTCAACATACCCGGTGGTCACATAACTGAGGAAAGTAGAGAATACGGAGTCCGCATTGCAGGCGAATTTGAAGACCTGGAGCAAATTCGAAATGTGTGGGTGACCGGAAGGGAGACGTCTCCGGTTCGTCTTGCGGAAATCGCAGATGTACGAGACTCTTTTGAAGAAGTCAGAGAAATCGCGAGATTTAACGGGGCCGAGACGATCGGTGTCACTCTGCAGAAGCGGACAGACGCAAATACTGTCCAGGTCGCCGAAGAGGTGAAGAAAACAATAGAAAGGTTGGGTAAGATCCTTCCTCCTGACGTGCAAATTGAGATGGCCAGAGATAGATCTACGTTCATAAAAGATTCTATTTCGGACGTGAGCGGTAACATGATTATTGGGATTCTGCTTACGGCACTGGTCCTGTTTCTGTTTCTTCACAGCTGGCAGGGAACTTTGATAGTAGGCGTGGCTATGCCTGTGTCGATAATCTCAACGTTCGGTTTTCTCTATTTTGCCGGCTTCACCATCAACATAATGTCGTTGATGGGACTCGCCATCTGTATCGGAATCTTGGTCACGAACTCGATTGTGGTCATGGAAAACATTTATCGGTTTGTTCAGATGGGCAAGAGTGCGCCTAAGGCGGCGGAGGAAGGAACCTCCGAGATTGCATTAGCCGTTCTGGCATCCACCATGACAAATATTGTTGTATTTGTGCCGATTGCTTTCATGTCAGGCATTATCGGGCAGTTCTTTAGGCAATTCGGTCTCACTGTCACGTTCGCTACAATTATGTCGCTCTTGGTCTCTTTCACTTTGACACCGATGCTTGCCTCTAAGCTACTGTCCCGGCGTGAACTGCGACATGGCGAAGGCAGATTGTCACTTCTGGCCAGGTTCTTTATGAAATGGGATTCCTTCTACGAAAGGGCCGCGCTTAGCTACCGCCGCGGTTTGGAGTGGTGCCTGGACCACAGATGGCGCGTTGTCGGAGCTTGCTTCGCGCTCTTCGTCATCAGCCTCGGACTGGTTCCCCTCATAGGTTCAGAGTTTTTTGGCAGGTCCGACCAGGGCGAGATAACCGTCGTTGTTGAGATGCCCACGGGTACGAACCTCCACGAGACCGAGAAGGCGATGCAGGTGATTGAGCAAATTGTCTCATTGACACCTGAAGTCGACGCTGTGTTCACATCGGTGGGAACGACGGAGAGCGAATTCGGCCCTGGTGGGACGGGGGTCAATGTGGGTGAGATCTCGATACGACTGGTTGACAAAAGACAGCGGGAAAAGTCTGATACTGACATTGCCGAATCGATGAGAGAGATGCTTGCCGAGATTCCTTCTGCGAAGCTCACTGTGCAAACAACTTCCGGTATAGGTGGAGGAGGGGGAAAAGACCTCGAGATCCAGGTTTCGGGGGAAGAAATGCCTACGCTTATTGCTCTGTCTCAGAGCGTCGCCGGCATCGTGAGAGAGACTGAGGGGACTGTTGACGTGGACATAAGCTGGAGGATAGGCAAACCGGAGATCAAGTTGACACCGCTGCGAGACCGGTCTGCCGATTACGGGGTGTCAACTGCCGAATTGGCCGCGATGCTGCGAACCTCACTGACAGGCTCTGTTGCTTCCAAGTACAGGGACAGGAACGAGGAATACGACATAAGGGTTATGCTGGACGAATCTGAGAGGGACAACGTGGGTGAAGTCGAGGACCTACTTGTACGAGCTGGAGGTCAGATAGTCCCGCTGGGAGAACTTGCCTCCGTCACCTTCGATGAGGGGCCTACTCAAATAGTCCGCAAGGACAGAGAACGGATGGTCACGGTCAGTGCCAACATAGCGAGGGGTACACTCGGACAACTGGTAAGCCAGATCAAACGTGAGACGGATGCGCTGAATCTTCCGCCGGGATACAGTATTCACTTCGGTGGCATGGCCGAGATAATGGCTGAATCCTTTTCCTCACTCTTCCAGGCCCTCGTTCTTGCCATAATCCTGACCTACATGCTTCTTGCGGCACTATTGGAGTCATACGTTCACCCGTTCACTATCATGCTCACTCTCCCGCTTGCCCTCGTGGGAGTGCTTCTGTCACTCTTTTTCACAGGGAAGACCATAAGCATTCTTTCGCTCATGGCACTGATCATGTTGGTGGGAATAGTCGTGAACAACGCGATTCTTTTGCTTGATTATACAGGTACCCTTAGGAAGAGAGGCTACGGCGTCCGGGAGGCGCTTCTTGAGGCATGTCCAACACGCTTCAGACCAATTGTCATGACCAACGTGGCCACCTCATTGGGCATGCTTCCTCTCGCTCTGGGCCTTGGCGCGGCCGCTGAGCTTCGCTCACCAATGGCAATAGTCTCGATCGGGGGAGTGTTGGTCTCCGCTTCCTTCACTCTTTTCCTGATCCCTGTGATCTACAGCCTGCTGGATACGTTGAGAACGCGCCGCACGAGGCAATCTCACACTGGTCCTGCTAGCTAGTCCTACCAGGACCTCTTCGTGCCTCTACCTTTGTGGTCCTCTGAATCAATATACCGCAGGCAATAAACCCAAGTCCTACAATGGAGGAGGGAAGAATCCTCTCCCCGACCAAGAAGCGAATGAAGATGAGCGAGACGAAGGGCGAGAGAAAGATGAGATTGCTTACCCTCGCGGTCCCCTCCGATAGCTTGAGCGCCTTGAGCCAAAGTACGAACGCGAGACCCATTTCCACAACGCCTGCGTAGGCACAACCTATTGCTCCCCCCACATCCAATTGTGGAGGAAACGCCCCCGCAGTTGCTGCTCCCGCGGCTGTCGCAAATACGTCTGCGCCCGCGCTCGTCTGCCCGCTTCCTCTCAACATCTCTAGCCTGCTCAGTATGAAGGTCAGCGCGAGCACGTACATGAATCCAAAGAAGAAGTTGAGGAGGAGCTTGAGAGTCTCGTCGCGCTCATCCTTCAGGTTGGTGAGCCAGAAAAGAGCCCATACCACGGCACTTCCCATTGCGAGGAGCGCCCCGGGCAGATTGGTGAATCGTAGCCCGAGCACGTCTCCGTGTGTCGAGACGACCAGGACACCGAAGAAACTAACTGCCAGCGCAAGTATACTGAGCGGTCTTATCCTTTCTCCCAGCATGGGTGCCGAGAAGAGTACGAGCATGAGAGGCCAAGTGTAGTTAAGTGGTTGTGCCTCCTGGGCAGGGAGCAAGGAATAGGCCTTGAAAAGAATCACGTAGTAAAGGAAAGGATTCAGGAAACCGTTGGCGGCAGACCGCAGCAGGGGGTGGCTTCGATCGGTTACTTGGACCGCGGTGCCCGGCTTTTCCCGTGCGGCGCGCACTGCGAAACTTTCCAGCAGCAGAAAACCTTTTCCCTGGACCAGGAGGACGGCTAGAAGAAAGACCGTGGACACCAGTGAAGAGTAGAACAATAGCGTGAGATAGTCCACGTGGCGCAAAGTGAGCTTGAATGCCGATGCGACAGTTGACCAGCAAAGGACAGCCAGAATGGCAAAGACGTAAGCCCTGTTCTGTCTCGTCATATGTGGATCATTTCCGCGTTGCCGCTTGAAGAAGGTGCTCTGGCGCCGGAGACGCCCCGAGGCCGACTCTACGTCGTTTCGTCCTGCCGGCTCCTTCCTCTATCTTCCGGGCCAGTAAGTCCCTACAAGTGTCTCCGGTTCCGTCTTGGACGAAGATTCGGCCAGCATAACCCTTCCGTGTCGTCACCGCAAGTTTCAGTATCGGAGGCCGGGCCGCCCGTAGAATCACGGGAGAGGTAAAGTGCGGCGTGAGCGTCCGATTTAACGTAATCTATTATCTAATAGCAAGTTAATAGCAACTCTGTTCACGGTGAACAGGAAACGCCCCGGGGAAGCCCAGGGGCTCAAAAACGCTACTTTGTTCTCCGGGGAGAATGTTGTAACATTATACGCTAGCACGTTGACAGTGTACGCCCCAAGCCACGGCCTGTGAGCGGACTGCCGCTTCCCTCACAGCGAGTCGTCCGGAGCGAGCCATTAAGCATGGAAAGAGAGTTTGAGAGAAAGCTGGACGCTCTTGATGAGATCTTCGTGTTCATCGATGATTTCATAAGCGCCAACGACCTGAAGGACGATGTTGCCTTCTCAATCAGGCTGGCAGTAGAGGAGCTGTTTACCAATCTGGTGAGACACAACTATGGAGGGCGCGACCACATTTCTTTAGAACTGACTCGAGATTCACGCCAACTCATTGTGAAGCTAAGCGATTTCGACGTCGAACCCTTTGACATAACAAAAGCCACCCCGGTGGATGTCCGCCAATCTCTGATGGACAGGAAAATAGGTGGCCTCGGAATTCACCTGGTTAGAAGTGTTGTTGACAAGCTGACTTACGAATACAGCGATCGCACATTGTGCGTCACGGCAATCAAGAAGGTGGAGGAAAAGGATGTTTGATGTCTCGCGCGGAGAGAACGATAAGGTTCTTCTCTCTGGCAGGCTCGATGCCTCCCAGGTAGAGAAGCTGAAGGGTGTTCTCGACACAGTGACGAGATCCTGTACTTTGGATTTCAACGAGCTCGAGTACATCTCCAGTGCAGGACTGGGAGTCCTTCTCGCCACGCAGAAGAGATTGAGCGACTCGGGCCACCGCCTCAAACTGGTCAACTTAAACAAACATATTAGGAACATTTTCGCGGTCGCGGGCTTTGACTTCATTTTTGAAATAGAATAGACAATGACAAGCCTTGAGCTATAGATGGCGGTTTATGCCCACCTTTTAGCAGCACAGATTTAGCTCCGTACAATTACTCCTCGGTCGTCCGGAATGTGAACGAGGTAAGACGAGCCGAGAAGCAAGCAGTCCGAATAAGTCATGAATTTACTGCGGGTTGTAGCGCACAGGCCTTCTGCGAGTGCGCGGCTCGTTATTACAGGTTCCTCCTGCAAAATGATGGTTTCGCCAACGTGCAGGTTTCGGTCGCAGCGCGAGAGAATCGCACCAACTTTCGGGCCTGTCAGCTGTATTTATGTATGAAACGAGGACAAGTCGAACATGACGATCTCAAAAGACGACAGAGAGACTTTTGAGAGGATGGTTGACAAATATGAGAAGCCAATATTCAACGTAGTGTTCAGGATGGTCAACGATTACGAGGACGCGATGGATATCACTCAGACCACATTTGTCAAGGCTTACGAGAACCTGCATAGATACGATCCTACACACAAGTTCTTCAGTTGGCTTTACAAGATCGCAGTCAACGAGTCCCTCAACCATATTAACAAGAGGAAGCGCTCTGCGAGGCTAAATCGCGATTTTGCCTTAGGTCAGAAGACTCCCGATGAGTACTTCACCCAGAGCGAGACCGCCGAGCAAATCCAGGACGGGCTGATGGCGCTGAAGTTTGATTATCGCGTCGTCGTCATACTGCGCCATTTTCTTAGCTTCTCATACAGGGAAATCAGCGAAATACTGGGTATTCCTGAGAAGACGACCAAGTCGAGACTATATACAGGCAGGCAGCAGCTCAGAGATGTTCTCGTAAGGCAGGGATATGCGAGATGATTGAGGAGAAGTACATAGAGTTGATGCACCGAGAAATAGACGGAGTTTGCTCCGAAGGGGAGAGCGCTCAGCTCAGGGGGTATCTGAAGGAGAATCCGGAGGCAAGTCGTTACTTCGAAGAGTTGTCCGCAATTGCCCGGATGTTCAATAGCGTGGAGGAGCTGGAGCCGCCTGCGGAACTCAGGGAGAATATCTTCTCCGCTGTTTTCGGCAGAGCCAGGGAGACGAGAGAAAGAGAGTCTTCAGCATCCCTGTTTGATGTGTTTAGGCTCACTTTCAATCGCAAGTTTGCGTACGCGTTCACTGCCGGTCTTGTTGTCGGGATATGTCTTTTCGCGCTGCTTTTTAGGGCCGCGCCCAGTAGGGTTCCTGGTGACCTGGATCATCTTTACGGGACGCTGGCGACCAAGGAGCGGCAGGCCCAGGTATTCACCGCCGAACCCATTGATTTTGACCTTCCTGCTGCCTCGGGCTCTTTACAGATTCAATATACGTCAGACACGATCTTGGCAACGTTCAGCCTGTTGTCCGAATCTAGAATCCGGGCAGTATTCGAATATCCCGACAACCTCCATTTTGAGGGCCTGAGAGCTTCTGATAATCGTGATTACGCCTTCAATGTGACTGGAAATAAAGCAGAGCTGATTCATATCGGAAACCGTGACTACGTCGCTGTGTTCAAGGGGTCACTTGAAACCCGGACCGCCGTTGACATGAGGATATTTGCCGACGGGAGCTTACTCTTTGAAAGGACGATCCTGCTGGGGCGAGAGTAGGAATTCTTGCGATTTGTTCCAACTCTTTGTCTTCAGTTTTGTAGTTATTGTGTAAGGTGGCGGCTTTAACCCCAAGCAACAGGAGGTGCGAGCATGGGTAGATACAAAGCGCTACTGGGTGGTCTCGTAGTCGGTGCCGTCGTCCTAATTCTGTACTTTGCTTTCTTTTACCCGCCTACTGATCAGGAAGATGCCAGAGGCACGATCGGCGTGGCGGAGAAGTACAGGACGGACCAGATCACGGATGAAGACGTCGTGTTGAAGGGCGACGAGCAGACAACGGGTGCTGCCTCGCTGAGAGAGATGGCTGCTCTTTTCGACCTGGCTTCCCTGGACGAGAAAGCCAGTATCATGGAAAGAGCCTCCATCCAGGAGAAGGCGGTTCTCTTTGAGCGTGCGACTATTCAGCAGAAGGTTTCGATGCTGAACCGTCTCTCACCCCAGGAGAGGAAGTCTATTCTGGAACGGGCTTCCATCGACATGGAGCGGGCTACACTTCAGGAGAAGGCGGTTCTCTTTGAGCGTGCGACTCTTCAGGAGAAGGCCGCTTTGATGGAGCGCGCCACCCTGCAGGAAAAGTCCGCTATCTTTGAGAAGGCATCCTTGGTTGAGAAGGCGTATCTCATTGGGCGTGCGACTCTTCAGGAGAAGGCGACTTTGATGGAGCGCGCCACCCTGCAGGAAAAAGCCTCGATCCTGGCCAGAGCCTCCCTCCAGGAGAAAGCGGTTATCTTTGAGCGTGCTACTCTTCAGGAGAAGGCGACTTTGATGGAGCGCGCCACTCCCGCACTGAAGGCTGCAATCATGGAGAGAGCCACATTGCAAGAGAAAGCCACTCTCTTCGAGCGTGCGACTCTCCAAGAGAAGGTTGCTATGCTAGAGCGTGTAACACCTGAGGAAAGAGTCTCTCTGTGCGAGCGTGTCTCCATTGATGTGAAGACCTTGAAGAAAACGGCTCTTCAGGAGAAGGCTGTGATTTTCGAGCGTGCCACTCTTCAGGAGAAGGCGACTTTGATGGGGCGCGCGACACCCGAGGAGAGGGTCAGCATACTACAGCGTGCTTCGCTCCAGGAGAAAGTTGCTCTGATGGAGCGCGCCACCCTGCAGGAGAAGGCCACCTTCTTGGAGCGGGCGACATTGCAGGAGAAGGCCGCGATCCTGGGCAGGGCTTCGATTCAGGAGAGGGCCTCCTTGATCGGGAGAGTCTCGCTTCAGGAGAGGGCAACTCTGATGGAGCGTGCGTCAATTCAAGAGCGTGCGTCTTTCCTGAACAGGGCTTCCGTGCAGGAGAAGGCAGCGTTCTTAGAAAGGGCGTCTCTGCAGGAGAAGGCCGCTGTGTTCGGGAGGGCTTCGCTCCAAGAGAAAGTCACCATATTGGAGCGTGCCTCGCTTGAGGAAAAGGCCGCACTTTTCGGAAGAGCGACCCCGCAGGAGAGAGTCTCGTTGTTCTTGCGTCTCTCTCTCCAGGACAGGAACTCCATACTGGAGAACATCAGTGTGAGCGTGCAGGCATTCGAGCGGGCGACCCTGCAGGAGAAAGCAACGTTTCTTGAGCGTGCCACTCTGCAGGAGAAGGCGACTTTGATGGAGCGTGCCACTCTGCAGGAGAAGGCCACCATCATGGAAAGAGCTTCACTACAGGAAAAGGCCTCCATCATGGCAAGGGCCACTCTGCAGGAGAAGGCTAGTTTGATGGAGCGCGCCACCCTGCAGGAGAAGGCCTCCATCTTTGAGCGCGCAACGCTGCAGGAGAAGGTGTCCCTGATGGAGAGAGCTTCGCTGACGGAGAAGGCATCCATTATGGAGCGCGCTACCCTCCAGGAGAAGGCGTCAATACTTGGACGCGTCTCGCTGCAGGAGAGAGCTTCTCTGTTTGAGCGTGCGTCACTGCAAGAGAAGGTCTCAATCCTGGCTCGTGCTACTCTTCAGGAGAAGGCCTCTATCTTTGAGCGTGCGACTTTGCAGGAGAAGGCAACTCTGATGGAGCGTGCTTCGTTAGAAGAGAAGGCGTCTGTCATGGAGAGGACGTCACTGCAAGAGAAGGCCGCTCTCTTCGAGCGCGCGACCGTTCAGGAGAGGACCTCGATGTTCATGCGTCTGTCTCTCCAGGATAGAACCTCCTTGTTGGCTCACATTGACGTCAACATGCAGGCGTTCGAGCGTGCCACTCTGCAGGAGAAGACATCAATCATGGCCAGAATGTCCTTGCAGCAGAAGGCCGCCATCTTGGCGAGAGCCACTCTGCAGGAGAAGGCCGTGATATTCGAGCGTGCGACTCTGCAGGAGAAGGCCACTATCATGGCGAGAGCCACAATTCAGGAAAAGGCCAATATCCTTGAGCGCGCTACGCTGCAGGAAAAAGCTTCAATCCTTGAGCGTGCTTCGCTTCAGGAGAAGGCCACCCTGATGGAGCGTGCTTCGCTTCAGGAGAAGGCCTCCATACTGGCTAGGGCTTCTCTCCAGGAGAAAGCTTCGTTTCTCGAGAGAGTTCTTATCACTCAACACTAGACTGACCTCATCTGGCGCATGAGTAGAGGCTGCGGCGATGCCGCAGCCTCTACTTCGTTCACCGCATTTTCAGGTTGCTTTTTCCGCAGAATGGGAGTATGTCTTACGCAATATGTTTAAGATGAAACACTCCGCACGCGAAGTGGCCTTCCCCGCGGCTCAGCTTGTCGTGTTACTAATTTGTTTATTTGCAGCGAATTACGTGCAAGCTCAAGAATACGAGCTTCGGAATCTCGTCTTTCAGACGGAAGGTTTCCGGATTTTCTATAACTTTAAGGAACACGACTACATCCTGGACCATCTGGCGCGGTGTGGCGAGAATTCCCTCCGTTACCACAAGACCTTCTTCAGATACGAGCCCAGCGAGGAAGTGACAGTATATTTCAACGATTTGGACGACTACGGGTACGCCGGGACCACAACCATACCGAATAACTGGCTCACTCTAGGTATCGAACCCTTCGAGTATGTCTACGACACGTGTCCTACCAACGAACGGATGAATTGGGTCATGAACCACGAGCTCGTTCACGTGGTTGCGTCCGATCAAGCCACTCGAGGTGACAAACTGTTCAGAAGAGTGTTCTCTGGCAAAGTCACCCCTACTGACGAAGACCCGGTTTCCATTTTCTACAGCTACCTGACAAATCCACGTCGATACGCCCCGAGGTGGTATCACGAGGGAATCGCAGTCTTCATGGAGACCTGGATGGCTGGAGGCCTGGGGCGTTCTCTCACCGGCTATGATGAAATGACATTTAGGGCCATGGTTCGGGATAACAGCCACTTCTACGACATCGTCGGATTGGAGTCCGAGGGGACAGCAAAGGACTTTCAGATAGGCCAGAATTCCTATCTCTACGGCACAAGATTTTTCAGTTATCTCGCTTGCCAGTACGGGCCGGAGAAAGTCATCGAATGGGTGCGTCGGGGTGAGGGGAGTAAGCGCTATTTCTCTTCACAGTTCAAAAACGTGTATGGAGTCCCTCTAGATGAAGAATGGTCGAGATGGATTCAGTTCGAACATGGGTGGCAGGAGAACAATCTAAGGACGATTCGTGAAAACGCACCCACTCCTTACCGTGTGCTCTCGTGCCGACCGCTCGGGTCAGTGTCCAGGGAGTTCTTCGATCCTGACAGCAGGATTCTTTATGCTGCCATAAATTACCCCGGTGAGTTTGCTCACATCGCTGCCATCAACATCGACACAGGAGAAATAAGGAAGATATGCGAGATTCCGACACCGGCTCTTTATTATGTGACGTCCCTGGCCTGTGATGATTCCAGCTCTACGCTGTTCTTCACAACGGACAACAGTCGTTCGTGGCGTGACATCAATGCCGTGGATATTCGGACCGGGAAAAAGCGAGTCCTTTTGAAGAACTTTCGCACCGGGGATCTGGTCTTCAATCGCAGTGACAAGTCCCTTTGGGGCGTGCAGCATGATAATGGTCGATCCAGCCTGGTTCAATTTCCGCCGCCCTATGAAGATGGCTACAAGGTCATGACTTTGAAGTACGGGAAGGACATATTTGACATAGACATCTCGCCGGACGGGAAATATCTCACGGCTTCATTGTCAGAGATCAACGGGACGGTGCGATTGATCCGAATGGAGATCGAAAAACTCCTCCTGATGGACGAAGCTTACGATGTGCTTTGGGAATTCAAACACAACGCTCCTGCCAATTTTGTCTACTCTCCTGACGGCAGTTACCTCTTTGGCACATCTTACTATACAGGCGCGTCCAACGTGTGGCGCTACGACTTTGAAAATCAAACCATGAAGCCGATCAGCAACTGCGAAACCGGTTTCTTCCGGCCGCTTCCTGTTTCAGAGGATTCCCTGATTGCCTTCAGGTACACAGGAAAGGGCTTTGTTCCCATCCTGATTCCCAACAAACCGATCGAGGATGTCGGCGGCGTCAAGTACTTAGGACAGGAAGTCGTGAACAGACATCCGGAGGTCAGAAACTGGGTTCTTGGTTCTCCCCTTGAGATAGATTTGGACTCTGTGCTGGTGGCAAGAGGTGAATACAGTGTCGTTCGACACCTGGGCCTGTCTTCAGCTTATCCGATCGCGGAGGGATACAAAGATCATACTTCATGCGGCGTGAGACTGAACCTCATGGATCCCGTCATGCTCAACAGCCTGGACGTCGCTCTTTCTTACTCCCCGACCAGTCGGTTGTCTAAGGACGAGAGGGCACATCTGCGCTTCAAGTATCGTTACATGTTCTGGACTCTCAGTGGCGCCTACAATCGAGCAGATTTCTATGACTTCTTCGGTCCAACTAAGGTGAGTCGCAAAGGATATTCGCTGGCTCTCAATTACGACAGGCCCCTGATCTATAACAAGCCAAGGACTCTGGAATACACCATCGATGTGGCAGGCTACGGAGGGCTGGAGAGACTTCCTGAGTTTCAGAACATTGCCACTTCATTTGATGAATTCTACACAGCTTCCGCTGAGCTGAGGTACAAGAACACGCTGAAGACGATAGGTGGCGTTGAACATGAAAAAGGTCTTTCGTGGAAGGTGACCTCAGACAATAGTTACGTGAAATCCACTATCTATCCCCTCGTTCATGCTGATTTCGACTATGGATTGCTTCTGCCCGTGGACCATACGTCACTGTGGCTCAGGACATCATTGGGTCATTCCTTCGGCGAAAGAGAGGAGCCCTTTGCCAATTTCTACTTTGGCGGGTTCGGCAATAACTGGGTGGATCATGCAGAGATAGATCGGTACAGGGAATTCTACAGCTTCCCGGGCGTTGAGCTCAACGAGGTGGCTGGAAAGAATTATGGAAAGGTAACGTTAGAACTGGTGCTTCCACCGATTCGCTTCCAGCGTTTCGGAGTACCCGCCCTTTACTGCAACTGGACTCGCCTGGCTCTCTTCTCCTCAGGAATCATCACTAACGTGGATAGTAGAGCGCACCGTCGAGAGCTCGTGGACGTTGGGGCACAGCTGAACTTCAAACTGGTCCTGTTCTCATCGCTTGAATCCACCCTCTCGTTCGGATATGCCGTTGCGGCAGAAGAAGGAACGAGCCCGACGGACGAATTAATGGTATCATTGAAAATCCTGCGTTGAAGTTGCGACGTAGGTTCGGCGCTCTAGTTGTCCGCACGCAGCGGGCATAGGATATCTTAGTTCCTCTAGCTTGCGTTAAGATCTTGGCGACGCATAACCTAGTCAGAATTCTTATCAGCGTTCTTCCGGTAGCAGTCTTCCTTCTTGCACTAGTGTTTCTGGACAGCTACAAACTAGTTCGGCTGCGAACGGTTCTCCTGACTTTGGCCTTTGGTTTCGTCGTAGCCTTCGCCTGTACTTTTGTCAACAATTCACTCATCGAGCTGCTCGGACTGGAGCGCACCAACTACGCCAGGTACATAGCTCCGCCTGTCGAAGAAATCTTCAAGGCAAGCTACATTATCTTTCTCATCCGTGCGAAACGGGTCGGATTCATGGTTGATGCCGCAATCTGCGGCTTTGCGATGGGGGCGGGGTTTGCAGTTGTTGAGAACGTCCTGCTGCTGAGCTCGCTGTCTGAGGCCGGCATACTGACGTGGATTGTTCGTGGCTTCGGGACAGCAGTGATGCACAGCGGTGCCACCGCACTCTTTGGAATCGTCTCAAAGAATCTATCCGACCGATATGTATCCGGGAAGCACTGGATATTCTTGCCTGGTCTTCTCATGGCAATCGTCATTCACTCGGCCTATAACCATTTCTTTATCTCTCCAGAGCTTTCGGCAGTGAGCATCGTAGTGGGATTGCCTCTCATTATGCTTGCCGTGTTTCAACAGAGTGAGCGAGCCCTTCAGAAGTGGCTCGGTGTCGGTTTTGACACGGATTCTGAGCTGCTCAGGATGATTACGACGGGGAACATAACTGGAACACCCGTGGGCAGGTATTTGATGTCGTTGAAGGACAAGTTCCCGGGCGAGGTCGTCGCTGACATGCTCTGTCTTTTGCACATTCACCTGGAGCTATCAATACGAGCAAAGGGCCTTCTGCTGATGCGAGAAACAGGGTTTGAGATGCCAATGGACCCGGAGATACCGGAGAAATTCAAGGAATTGAGATATCTCGAGAAGAGCATAGGGAAGACAGGAAGGCTTACAATTCTGCCAATATTGCGCTGGAGCAGTCGTGACCTTTGGCAGCTGTATATGTTGGGAAAGAAGTAGACGCTCCTGATACAGAGGGCCTGCTTGTCCGCCCGCGGGCTCACGCAATGACATTCTCACATTGGTTGCTCGCCGATTACCGGAGCTTGGGACCGGAGTCGAGATTGCCTGGCGCAAGCTGTAGATGAAAGCTCATCCGCGTCACAAACCCGCGAGGAAAGCACCACAAGGAGGACACTGATTGATGACTGAGGATTTGATATCGGAGCGGGTACGGGATTATCTGTACGAACTTGTACCACCGCGTCCGGCAGAGATGCAGGCAATGGAAGCGCAGGCCAAGAAGAGCGGGTTTCCGATAATTGGCCCGGTGTGTGGGTATCTTTGCTACCAGATTGCACGAATGATTGGCGCAAGGCACGTTTTCGAACTTGGCTCGGGCTTTGGCTACTCTACAGCCTGGTTTGCCCGCGCCGTGAAGGAGAACGGTGGCGGGGAAATCCATCACGTCGTTTGGGATAAGGAATTGTCCAAGCAGGCCCAGATTCATCTTAAGAAGCTCGGCTTTGAAGACATCGTCAAGTATCACGTGAGTGAGGCGACGCAGAAGCTGCGAGAAACTAAAGGTCCCTTTGACCTCATTTTTAACGACATAGACAAGACTGGTTACCCCGAGTCACTCGCGGTCATCCAAGAAAAACTTCGGCCAGGTGGTGTGCTCATCGTTGACAATATGCTGTGGGATGGGCACATCTTTGATCAAAAGAATAGATCGCCTGACACCGAGGCCATCCGTGAATTCACACGACTGATCACCAGGGACCCCATCTGGATTGTCACGCTTGTGCCTATTCGAGATGGCTTGATTGTGGCCTACAGGAAATGACAGCGTCTCGATGTACACTCGCCTCCGTGTTGTCTTCATGATGCACGGGGTGAGCTATGTTCTCGACGGCGACAGGCAGAGAAAGGGGACGAGCGGGAAAGGAGCAAGGCATGCTGAAACCTATTTGCTTTTTGATCCTTCTGTTATGTTTCTGTGCGTCTGCGTCGGCGCATGATCGGGTCACGGGAAAAGGCTTCGCGACGCGCTCCGAGATTATCGCACGCAACGGTATGGCAGCCACAAGCCAGCCTCTATCAACACAGGTTGCACTGGACATTCTGAAGCAGGGCGGCACCGCAGTAGACGCTGCTATTGCCGCCAATGCCATGCAGGGCTTGGTCGAGCCTACAGGGTGTGGGATCGGTGGCGACCTCTTTGCGATAGTCTGGGATGCCGAGACCGAGAGACTTTACGGCCTGAATGCGAGCGGACGTTCTCCTTATTCTTTGACAATAGAGTACTTCAAAGAGCAGGGGATAGACCGGATTCCTGCTCACGGGCCATTGCCCGTCTCCGTTCCAGGTTGCGTGGACGGCTGGTTTGAACTCCACAAGAAGTTCGGCAGATTGCCGATGCAGTCCATTCTTGCGCCAGCCATCGAGTATGCTCGGGTCGGATTTCCGGTCTCAGAACTCATCGCGTACTATTGGGAGCTTAGCGTCCCCGTTCTAAGGGAATGGCCAGGATTTGAAGAGGTTTTTACAATAAACGGTAGGGCTCCCAGAAAGGGCGAGGTCTTTAAGAATCCCTTTCTTGCCGACACCTACGAGAAGATCGCACGTGGCGGGCCGGATGTTTTCTACAGAGGCGAGATAGCGAAGACGATTGATGCGTATGTGAAGCGTGTCGGAGGCTTCCTCACATACAGGGACCTGGCTGACCACAGGTCCGAGTGGGTAGAGCCTGTCTCGACGAATTATCGCGGCTACGATGTTTGGGAACTGCCGCCTAACGGACAGGGAATTGCTACCCTGCAGATCCTAAATATTTTGGAAGGCTATGATCTACGTTCAATGGGGTTCGGCAGCGTGGAATATACTCACCGTTTCATTGAGGCCAAGAAGTTGGCTTTTGAGGACAGAGCCAACTTCTACGCAGACCCAGACTTCAACGAAATCCCGGTCAGACAGCTCATTTCTAAGACCTACGCAGACGAAAGGAGGAACCTGATTGACCCTAAGCGGGCTGCAAAAAGTTATGACGCCGGCATTCCCGGCCTCGACGCAGGAGACACCATCTACCTCACCGTTGCGGACGGGGAGGGCAACATGGTATCCTTGATCCAAAGCAATTACCGCGGCATGGGCTCCGGCCTTTGCCCTGATAGCCTCGGGTTCATACTGCAGGACAGAGGGGAGCTCTTTGATCTCGAAGAGGGAAGGTTCAACACTTATGCTCCTCATAAGAGGCCTTTTCACACAATAATTCCTGCATTCATTACAAAGGACGGCAAACCATTTATGAGTTTTGGAGTCATGGGTGGGGCGACTCAACCCCAAGGGCAGGCGCAGATAGTGATCAACATGGTCGATTTCGGAATGAATCTTCAGGAAGCGGGAGATGCACCGCGTATCCTGCATCAGGGATCGTCGCAGCCCACGGGCAGCAAGATGCGCGACGGGGGCACGGTCTTTCTGGAGACAGGGTTTCCCGAGGAGACTGTGAGAGAGCTGGTCAAGATGGGGCATCGGATCGGCCATAATGTGGGAAGCTTCGGGGGATATCAGGCAATTCTTTTCGATTGGGAAAACGGAGTATACTACGGTGCATCTGAGTCCAGAAAGGACGGTCAGGCTGCGGGGTATTGACTAGAGCGTGTATCTCAGAGAGGAGGATGATCATGCGCTATCTTGCGGCAGCGATTCTGGCAGCGAGTTGCTTAGGTTTACTGTGGGTCCATTCGGCGACTGGAGAGCAAACGGAGGGCGAATTGTCTCCGCCAATAGCACAGATTGAACCGGTGAAACTCGAAAAACATGGTCACGTTCGTGTGGATAACTACTACTGGTTGAATGAGCGGGAGAATCCTGCCGTAGTTGAGTATCTCAATGCAGAGAATGAGTACACCGACACGATGATGGCCCATACGAATGAATTGCAGGAAACCCTGTTTGAGGAGATAAAGGGCCGCATCAAGCAGACCGACATTTCCGTTCCCTACAAGATGGACGATTATTTCTACTACACGCGTTTTGAAGAGGGAAAGGAGTATCCCATCCATTGCCGTAAGATAGGATCACTCGAAGCTTCCGAAGAGATCATGCTTGACGTCAACAAGATGGCGGAGGGGTACGAGTTTTACTCTGTCGGTAGATGGGCCGTCAGCTACGGTCAGGATCTACTTGCGTATTCAGTGGATACCGTTGGAAGGCGCAAGTACGCCATTTACTTTAAGAATCTCACGACTGGAGAGATTCTTGCCGACGTGATTCCTGAGGTAACAGGAAACATGGCGTGGGCCAACGACAACAGGACTCTGTTCTATTCCAAACAGGACCCTAACACGCTTAGACCCTATCAGATCTTTCGCCACGTGCTCGGGACAGATGCGGAGGAAGACGAGCTGGTTTACGAAGAAGCAGACGAGACCTTTGTCTGTTACGCAATCAAGACCAAGTCGAAGAAGTATGTAATGATTGTGTCACGTCATACACTTCGCAGCGAATACCGCTACCTAGACGCGAACAATCCAGATAGCCGCTTCACTGTCTTTCTACCTCGCGAAGGGGAACACGAATACGACCTGGATCATTATCGCGATCATTTCTACATTCGCACCAACTACAAGGCGAAGAACTTTCGTCTGATGAAAACCTCCATTGAGAACACAGCTAAGGAGCACTGGGAGGAAGTGATACCGCACCGAAAAGACGTCCTTCTGGAGAGCTTCGAGATATTCCAGAATCACCTTGTGCTTGAGGAACGTAAGGACGGCTTGATTCAGCTGCGGATTCGCCCTTGGTCTGGAGCGGATGAACATTATCTGGATTTCGGCGAGCCGGCTTATCTGGCGTTCACGATGGACAACTACGACTTCAACACGCCAATGGTCAGATATCTCTACACATCCATGACGACGCCCCGCTCTGTTTTTGACTACAACATGGTCACGCGAGAGAAAGTGTTGTTAAAGCAGGAGGAGATCCTGGGCGGTTTTGATTCTGCCGATTATCAGACCGAGCGCGTCTGGGCCACGGCCAAGGATGGAGTGAAGATTCCCATCTCGATCGTCTATCGCAAGGGAATGAAGAAAGACGGCAGCAATCCACTTCTCCTTTACGGCTACGGCTCTTACGGCTTCAGCATGGATGCCACCTTCGGCGCATATCGGGTGAGCTTGCTCGATCGAGGCTTCGCCTATGCCATTGCGCACGTTCGAGGTGGGGAAGAGCTTGGCCGTCAGTGGTATGAAGACGGAAAGCTGCTCAAAAAGAAGAATACCTTCACCGATTTTATTGCATGCGCTGAGCATCTGGTGCGCGAGAAGTACACGAGCGCGGATAGACTCTTCGCAATGGGTGAAAGCGCGGGAGGGCTGCTGGTGGGGGCCGTCTTCAACATGAGACCAGACCTCTTTAAGGGAATAATCGCTGGTGTACCGTTCGTGGATGTTCTCACAACAATGCTGGATGAGAACATACCTCTCACCACCGGGGAGTACGACGAGTGGGGAAATCCCAACGAGAAGAAGTATTATGATTATATGCTTTCTTATTCGCCTTATGACAATGTCGAAGCAAAGGCGTACCCTAATTTGTTGGTTATTACCAGCCTGCATGATTCCCAGGTCCAGTACTGGGAGCCCGCGAAATGGGTGGCCAAGCTCCGTGCGACGAAGACTGATGAGAACCGGCTCCTGCTGAGAACGAAGATGGAGGCAGGACATGGTGGTGTATCGGGGCGCTACAAACGTTACAGGGAGGCGGCGTTCCTGTATGCCTTCCTCTTGGATCTTGCTGGAATCACTGAATGAGGAGAATGCGCGTGAATCGCGCATTCGGCGGACACGTGCTTTATATTGTGTTGACATCGGCCACCTAATCTCGTAGTGTTGTAAGATTGTGTACCGCAATCAGCTACCAGTGAGAGAACGGGTGCCTAACTTATCTAGACGCCGGTGAGAGAGAAGCCGTATCCAAATTACAAAAGGACAAACGGGAGAGACTACAATGGCAGACAAGAAGGCAGACCTGGCTGGACCGGGTATCGGAAACTACGAAGATCTCGAGAAAATACTTCCTAACGATTACACTCCTCTTCTATCTCCAAAGGACACGCAGAAGGCCATCACTGCGGTGAAGAACTACATAGAAGAGAATCTTTGCAAGGAACTTAATCTCATACGAGTTGAGGTTCCGCTCATCGTTGATGTTGAAAGTGGTGTGAACGATCTCCTTGACCGCGATGGATCTCGTACCCCTATTCAGTTTCACATTTCGAACGACTACGACAAGAATCCCGTAGATGCTCAGGTCGTGCAGGCAGCGACGAAGTGGAAGCGTGTTGCACTGAAGCAATTCGGCATGAAGGTAGGGGAGGGTTTGTATACGGACATGCGGGCCGTGAGGAAGGATTACTTCCTGGATCACGATCACAGCGCGTATGTGGATCAATGGGACTGGGAACTGGTGATAACCGAGGAACAGCGCAACCTCCAATACCTGACTGAGGTTGTTGAGAAAATCTGGAAGGTGCTAAAGGGTGCGGAGACCCATGTACTGGAACTTTTTCCCCAGCTTAAGACAGAGAAATATCCAAATCTGCCTGAGAAAATCACGTTCCTGCACGCGGAAGATATTTTGGATAAGTACCCCGATCTTCCACGCAAGCAGCGGGAGACGGCAATACTCCAAGAATATCCCGCACTATTCATTTACGGGGTGGGCTGGACGCTGAAGGATGGCTATCCTCACGAGATGAGGGCGGCGGACTACGATGATTGGGTAACGGAAACGGTATCTACGGACGGCAGACCCATGCACGGTCTGAACGGTGACATTCTGGTCTGGAATCCGGTCACGAAGCGTCGTCACGAGCTCACGTCGATGGGTATTCGCGTCAACGCCGAGACGCTGAAGAAGCAGCTAGAGATCACGGGGCAGATGGATTTTCTGAACTTGCCCTATCATAAAGCCATCATCAACAATGAGATTCCTCTGAGCATTGGTGGTGGTATAGGGCAATCTCGTGCTTATATGATTCTCCTCCGGAAAGCACACCTGGGTGAATGCAGTGTCACCGTGTGGCCGAAGATCTTAAAGAACATGTGCAGTAAGAAGAAAATACACGTCCTGGAGTGAAGCGATAGCCAGGACGTAAGTACCAGGAGCTACAACGTCAGAACTAGGCCCGCTCCCGCGCTCTGTCTGCAAGGGTCGCCACGCTACCACATTCCACCCGTCGCTCATGTTGGCAGCGTCTTTGCTGACAGCGTCCACCTCCCTTTTTAACGTCTGTGTATTCTGGTCGGTGCAGTCCGTCCTGTTATCTTACATAGCTGGGGTAAAAAAGCGAACCTAATGGCCCCTTCTGCGTATATAATAGAGTAACTTTAACCTGGCGCCGGGCCGTCCACATCATGTGGCTGCTCGGTGTCCCTTCACCCGCCTTAACGAGGAGGAGGTAGAATGACGGCACGGTCACTCTCTCTTGCTATCTCATTTATTGTCATTCTGTTAGCGGCAACGACTCCGGCGCTGGCTGTGGAACCGCACGCGGGTATGCTTCGCTATCCGGACGTTAGCGCCACTCACATCGTTTTTCTCTACGCCAACGATCTCTGGTTGGTCCACAAGGACGGCGGCACGGCCGCTCCTCTCGCCAGTCCGCCGGGCCAGGAGAGATATCCCCACTTCAGCCCTGATGGCAAACTGATAGCGTTCTCCGGAAACTACGACGGAAACGTGGATATCTACACCATTCCTGTCGAGGGCGGAACTCCCTCCAGAGTGACGCATCACCCAGCATGGGAGTCATTGTGCGACTGGACACCGGATGGTCGATTGATCTTCTATTGCTGGGGAATGCAGGATTATCCGAGGGCCTCAGAGATGTTTACGGTTTCTGCCAAGGGAGGCCTTTTCGAGAAGATGCCGGTTCCCTACGGTGCAAACGCTGCCGTAAGCCCTGACGGCGAGTGGCTGGCGTACAATCTGTACAGCCGGGACCACAGAACGTGGAAGCGCTATCGCGGGGGCGCCGCCACTGACATTTGGCTGTTCCACCTCACGAAGCATTCCTCCCAGAAGATCACCGACTGGGAGGGAACTGACACCCAGCCCATGTGGCACAACAACCGCATCTACTACGTATCCGATGAGGGAGCGAAGCATCGCCTCAACATCTGGGTCTACGACGTGGAATCAGGTGAGCGAAGACAGATCACAAACTACCAGAACTACGATGTGAAATGGCCATCCATCGGGCCCGGAAGTGAAGGGCAGGGCGAAATCGTATTTCAGTACGGCTCTGAGCTCCGCATCCTGGATCTGGGGACAGAGAAGGCCAAGACCGTGCGAGTCGATATCCCGGGAGATCGTCCCAAGATCCGAGTGCAAACCGTACAGGTGAGCGATCTGATTTTTGATGGCAACATCTCCTCCACCGGGAAACGGGCCGTCCTGGAAGCCAGGGGCGACATATGGACACTGCCTGCCAAGAAAGGTACGCTGCTGAACCTTCACAGGTCCAGCAGTGTTGCCGAACGCGATCCCGCCTGGAGTCCTGACGGAAAGTGGATCGCCTATTTCTGTGACGCCTCCGGCGATGGGTACGAACTCTACATTACCCAGTCCGACGGAAACGGTGAGCGTCGCAAGCTCACCAGTCTGGGAAAGGGGTATCTGTATAGTCCGATCTGGTCTCCCGATTCAAAATGGATCTCTTTATGGGACGAGACCGGCAAACTTTACATCCACAACGTTGAGGACAAGAAGACTAGGACGGTTGACCGCGGCCCCGACAGGGTACGTTCTCGCGTGAGTTGGTCAAGTGACTCCAATTGGCTGGCGTACTCCCTATCGGAGTCTCAGCTGCTGCCGTCGGCAATTCGTCTTTACAACGTTGAAAAGGACGAGAAGTACTGGGTCACAAGCGGAGTGTTTAACGACACGTGGCCTACTTTTGACCGAGAGGGAAAGTACCTCTTTTTTGCCAGCCAGAGAGATTTCTCCTCACCCATCTACGAGGACTACGGCACGACTTGGGTTTATGCTAATACTGACCGCCTGTACGTCATCCCGTTGAGCATCGAGACAAAATCTCCGTTCGCGCCCGAGAGTGATGACGAGGAATGGGAAGAGGAGAAAGACAAGGAGGACGACGAGTCTGAGGCCGAAGACAAGAAAGATAAGGACGAAAAGGGTGATGAAGAAGCTGAGGGCGATGAAGACTCAGAAGAGAAGGAGAAGAAGCCCGAACCCGTCGAGATAGACCTTGAGGGTTTCGAGCGTCGAGCGATCCCGCTTCCGGCGGAACGGGGCAATTTTGGTGATTTGTGTGTAACTGACGAAGGAAAGCTGGTCTATACACGTAACCCGGTCGGAGGTCAGTGGGACAAACCGTCGTCCATTCACATCTTCGATATGGGCGAAGAGAAGGACGAAGACAAGGAGAAAACCGTTATTTCGGGAATCAGAGGTTTTGCCATGTCAAGCGACGGCAAGAAGCTTCTGGTCCTGAATCAGGCACGCGCCCTGGCAATAGTGGACGCGAAAGCCGATCAGAAGATGGAGCCAATAATTTCTACCGCGGAGATGACCGTTGAAGTCGACCCTAGGGATGAGTGGCGTCAGATTTTCAACGAAGCGTGGAGGATCCAGAGAGACTTCTTCTACGATCCGAACATGCATGGCGTTGACTGGGAAGCCGTGCGCGAGCAATATGCGGCCATGCTTGAAGACTGTGCCTCCCGGGAAGACGTGAGTTACGTCATCGGGGAGATGATCGCGGAGCTCAACGTGGGTCATGCCTACTACTGGGGTGGGGACGTCGAGGAAAGCCCCGTTGTTACCGTGGGGATGCCGGGGTGTGATTTTGAGCTGCACGACGGGGCCTATCGAATCTCCAAAATTATCGAGGGAGGTATCTGGGATGCAGATGCCCGAGGACCGCTCAGTCAGCCCGGAGTAGACGTCAAGGTCGGTGACTATCTGTTGGCCGTGAACGGTGTTCCCGTAGATGTGACGAAAGATCCGTGGGCAGCGTTTCAGGGGCTGGCTGGAAAGACAGTCAGCCTGACCGTTAGCGAAGAGCCCGAGTCAGGTGAGAAAGACCGTCACGTACTGGTGAAACTGCTTGATAGCGACTACGATCTTCGATATCGCGCGTGGGTCGAGAAAAACCGCGCCTGCGTTAATGAGAAAACTGACGGCAGGGTGGGCTACATCTACGTTCCCAACACCAGCATCTTCGGCCAGAACGAGCTGGTCAGGCAGTTCTTTGGCCAGGTGAAAAAGGAAGCTTTGATTATTGATGAGAGATGGAACGGTGGTGGACAGATTCCCACACGCTTCATCGAGCTCCTCAACAGGCCCGTTGCGAACTACTGGGCAACGCGGTACGGCAAGGAGGATTTGCCGTGGCCTCCGGATGCTCACCACGGTCCGAAGTGTATGTTGATAAACGGCCTTGCCGGATCTGGTGGTGACTATTTCCCGTTCTGGTTCCGCGAGGCAGGATTGGGAAAACTGGTGGGCACGCGCACATGGGGTGGACTCGTGGGCATCGGTGGAAATCCGGGTCTCATCGACGGCGGTTTCACGAGCGCTCCGACGTTTGCCTTCTTCGAGAAGAACGGCACGTGGGGCATCGAGGGACACGGAGTCGAGCCTGACATAGAGGTTGTCGACGACCCGTCCCTCATGGTCGGGGGAAAGGATCCTCAGCTTGACGCGGCCATCGATCTGATGCTGGAAGAAATCGAACGCAATCCCTATCGCCCTGCTCGCAGGCCGCCCTATCCGGATCGCAGCGGTATGGGCATAAGGGAAGAGGACCGCTAGCTGCAGCCGGCATCCGGCTTAAGCAATGAGGCTGGGCAGCGTCAATTCTGAGTAGCAGAGACGTTCGGTGGCGAGCTAAAAAGCTCGCCACCGATTCTTTTTAGCAGGACGTGTGCGACCTGCCTGTGATGGTTGAGCGAGAGACCATTGAGTGGTAAAATGGCCCGGCCAGAGGCGAGCTGTCACATTGACGGAGGACAGAATTACCATGAACAGTTATCGTAAGGAACTCTGGTTTAACGTCCCAGGACGCCGTGCGTTCATCAATATTACTCCGCGAGTAGAGGAATGCCTGCACGAAAGTGGTATTCGAGAGGGCCTCGTGCTCGTAAACGCAATGCACATTACTGCGTCTGTCTTTATCAACGATGATGAGCCGGGTCTCCACGGCGACTACGAGACCTGGCTCGAGGAGCTGGCCCCCCACGAACCCATCAGTCGATATCGCCATAACCGAACAGGTGAGGACAACGGAGACGCCCATCTTAAGAGGCAGATCATGGGACGGGAAGTAGTTGTGGCAGTCACTGAGGGTTCGCTGGATTTCGGCCCGTGGGAACAGATCTTCTACGGTGAATTCGATGGAGGACGCAGGAAGCGAGTTCTGATCAAGATAATCGGTGACTAGGACATCGCGTCCGGTCTGAGGTGGACGATTGTGTTTCCGTCTGGGCGTTAGATACAAACTGCGTCAGGATCGTGGTTCTGTACGGACGCTTAACAGGTCGTGAAGGAGATGGTGCTGATGTTGACGATCGCGTACGTGACGGGAAAAGCTGCTCGTGGATGGCGAGCTTCACTGTTCCTCATAGTCGGTCTGCTTTGCATGGCCTCTTCCTCGGCGGCGCGCAGCCAGGAAGTGGTGTACGCTGACATGGTACTGCTTAACGGAAAAGTGGTCACCATGGACGACACCCTGCGCCAGGCGGAAGCTCTGGGAATCCTGCATGAGTGGATTGTTGCTGTGGGGAGTGACAGCTTTGTCCGTTCATACGTGGGCCCGGAGACACGGGTGATAGACCTTGAGGGAAAGCTGGCCATCCCTGGATTCATAGACGGTCATGGGCACTTTCTGAGTCTCGGTCGCTCAAAGATGAGGTTGAATCTGTCTGATGTTGCCGGCTGGAACGACATCGTTGCGCTCGTGGAAGAGGCCGTGGGCCGGGCAGAGCCTGGGGAATGGATACTGGGCAGAGGATGGCATCAGGAGAAATGGACCGAGGTTCCGGAACAGACCGTGGAGGGTTATCCGACGCATCACTCGCTCAGCGGCGTCTCCTCACAGAATCCCGTGATGCTTACGCACGCCAGCGGACACGCGGTCATCGTAAACGCCAAAGCCATGGAGCTTGCGGGGATCACGCCGTACACGCCGGATCCGTCAGGAGGCAGGATACTGAGATCTGAAGATGGTGCTCTTACCGGTGTGTTCATAGAGGAGGCAGAAGAGCTGATCGACGAGGCTCTGGAGAAAGACAGAGCCAAGCGCACTCCCGAGCAAGTTGAGGAAGAGAAAAGAAGGGCGGTTGCTTTGGCTGCTGAGGAGTGTTTGTCCAAAGGGATCACGAGTTTTCAGGATGCCGCCTCTTCATTTGAAGACATAGATCTGTTCAAGAAGCTAGTTGATGAAGGCAGACTTCCCATCAGGCTGTGGGTAATGATAGATGAGGACAACGTAGAGCTGAGGCAGCGGTTGGCGAACTACAGAATAATAAGAATGGCAGGAGATCGACTGGCCGTACTAGCGATAAAAAGATTCATGGACGGCGCGCTGGGCTCTCGCGGCGCATGGCTCTTGGAACCATACGCAGACCTTCCCAGGAGTAGTGGACTTAGAACCATCTCTACTGATTCCCTGAAGGAGACGGCGCGATTGGCGATAGAAAACGGCTTTCAGCTCTGTACTCACGCAATCGGGGACCGGGCAAACAGAGAAGTCCTTGATGTTTACGAAAGCGTCTTCAAAGAGTATCCGGATAAGAAGGGCCTTCGTTGGAGGATTGAGCACGCTCAACATCTTGATCCTTCCGATATTCCTCGCTTCTCGGAACTAGGGATCATCGCCTCGATGCAACCTATCCACTGCACGTCAGACGCACCTTGGGTTCCCAAGAGGATAGGGGAGAAGAGAGCGAAAGAAGGAGCGTACGTCTGGCAAAAACTGATTAAGTCCGGCGCAGTTGTGACTAGCGGCACAGATGCTCCTGTAGAAGACGTGGATCCCATGGCCAACTTCTACGCTGCGGTTACGCGGAAGCTAGAGGACGGCACGGCCTTCTACCCGGACCAACGGATGTCAAGGGAGGAAGCACTGAAATCGTACACCTTGAACTGTGCCTACGCTGCCTTTCAGGAAGGGAGGAAGGGCTCGATAACGCGTGGAAAGTTGGCCGATATCGTGGTGCTTTCAAAAGACATCATGACCATCCCCGCGGAGGAAATCCTGGATACGAAGGTACTTTACACCATAGTAGGCGGGGAAATCATGTATCAGCGATGACGAAGTGGACACCTGGCGAGGCGCGATGGAGGAAGCGTATGGTATGTTTCGATGCTCAGATTACGTTCTGTTACACTAGAGATCTCGCAGAGACGGCCCGCTTTTACGAAAAGACATTGGAATTGGAGCTTGCTCTGGACCAGGGGGGGTGTCGCATATACCGGGTCGCCGGCGACGCGTTCATAGGATTCTGCACAAGAAAGAAAGCGGCAAGACCCGAAGGGGTCATACTGACTCTTGTCACAGCCGACGTAGATGGGTGGTACCATCGGCTAATGGAGAGGGGAGTCGCCTTCGAGAAAAGCCCGGAATATAATCCTGACTACGATATTTATCATTGCTTTCTGCGCGACCCAAGCGGATATCTCATCGAGATACAGAGATTCGAGAATCCGGCGTGGCGATCTTGATAACGGCTATGCTTTTGTCGGGACCGAGAGGTGCGCAGCCACTCAGTCCCGTCCGGTTCAGGTCGAGAGACCGTTCGGCGTTGTCTTGACATCAAAAGCCGTGGAAAGGAGTAAGGCAGATGAGGAGACATGTGTGGATGATTCTGATTTTGCTGTCAGTGATGCTCGTGCTCACTGTGAATTGCTCAGGCAGCGGCTCGACCGAAGAAATCGAGCTCTGGCCCGAGATCGAGCCATTTCAGTCTGGCCATTTCAAGGTTTCTGATGTTCACGAGATCTACTACGAACTGTGTGGCAATCCTGACGGCAAGCCCGTGTTTGTACTCCATGGCGGTCCGGGAGCGGCTTGCTCGCCTTACTATCGTAGGTTCTTCAACCCGGATAAGTTCCTCATCGTGCTTCACGATCAGCGTGGATGCGGCAAATCCAGACCGTTTGCGGAACTTCGCGAGAACACAACACAGCACCTCGTCGAAGACATCGAGAGATTGAGGAAGCATCTGGAGCTTGAAAAGATCGTTCTGTTCGGTGGTTCTTGGGGCACGACCTTGGGATTGGCTTACGGTGAGACGTATCCGGACAACGTCGCGGGGATGGTCCTGCGTGGCGTTTTTCTTGCTACTAAGGACGAGTTAGACCATTACTACCACGGTGGGGTCAGTCTGTTCTTTCCGGAGGTATACGAAAGGCTCCTCTCTGCACTGCCCGATTCCGAAAAGCGTCCTCTACCGGATGCTTTCCTAGAGCAGCTCCAAGGAAAGGATCCCGCTCTGCGGGAACGATGCGGCGTGGCTTGGGTGAAGTACGAGGCCAGGATTGGAGGGCTTGAGGCCAGCGACGATTGGGTGGACGACCTGGCGAAGTCGGAGGACGCAGGTTTCATTACCACATTGGCCCTTTTTGAGAACTACTACATGGCAAATGGATGCTTTCTTGAAGAAGGGCAACTCCTGGATAACGCTGATAGAATCAAGGACGTTCCCGTGTTTATAGTCAACGGCCGATACGACATGGTCTGTCCACCCGTAAGCGCCTACCAGTTGCACCGAAGACTTCCCAAATCTGAGTTAGTCATTGCTGAAGCTGCTGGACACTGGATGGGCGAGAAGTCCATCGAGCAGGCGCTGCTCAAGGCCATGAGGAAGTACGAGTAGCAATCTCTCCTTGCGGAAGACAAGCATGAACAGTCGCGATCGACTCCTGACTGCCCTGGATGGGGGTGAGCCTGACCGCGTACCTCGTGCCCTGGCCTTCTACCGCGTCGAGGTCGAGAAGCTGGCCCCGCCCGGTGAGTGGCGGGACGAAATGGTGGATGTGCGGTTTATCAGGCTTCCGCCCTCTCCCGAAGAAGAGGAATTAGACCGCAGGATTGAATCCTTTCCGACGGACACGCGTCTGGGAACGCCGGTACAGATTGCCACGTATGCGCGTTGGAATTATCACCCGGAAGCTTCTCAGCTGCGTAATCCTCTTGCAGCTGCGTCTTCACTTGACGATCTCAGAGACTTCGCTTTTCCTGAATCGACCCGGCCCTACGATCTTGACGGTCTGGCCTCTCAGGTTCGAGAACTGCGCTCTCGGGGCGTTGCCGTGGGGGGAAATCTGCCCCATCTGGGCGGCGAACTTTTCGAGACTGCCTGGCGACTTAGAGGTTTGAACAATTTCTTGATCGATCTAGTGAAGCGGCCTGACTGGGCGAATTTTCTGCTGGATCGACTGGCCGAACTGGGTCGCCGCAATGCAAGAACACTGGCCCTGACAGGGATTGACGTACTCGCTCTCGACGACGACGTGGGAATGCCCGGGACAATGATGATAAGCCCCGGCACCTGGAGAGAGTTTTTCAAGGGACGACTCGCGGAAATCATTGAGAGTGCACGAACCGTGAAGTCCGACCTTCGGATTCTATTTCACAGCGACGGGTATTTTGAGCCCATTATAGGCGACCTGCTGGAGATTGGCGTTGACGCCATCAATCCCGTTCAGCCAGACCACATGGACGCGGTTCGCATTCGTCGAAACTTTGGTCTGCGGCCCGCGCTGTGGGGGACGGTTGGGCACCACACCACATTCAGCTTCTCCGAGCCAGACGAGATCCGCCGAGAAGTGAAGGAGCGTATTGAAACGCTCGGCCGCGGCGGACTGGTGCTATGTCCTGCCTACGACATCGACGAGCCAGACATTCCCTGGGAAAACATCGTGGCCTTCCTTGATGCCGTCGAGGCTTACGGTTAGAGCCTGCGCGTCAATGGAACGTCTCCGAATCGTCCTGGAAAGCGGGTGGCGCCACGCGAAGGAAACCGAAGTGCTCTTCCCCCGGGACGGGGACGGAATAGAACGGGTGATTTCCAGCTACGAAGAGGGCGCCCGCCCCTTGAGAGGAGGACGCCCTGAGTAGCATGAAGAGCTCGCAGTGCCGACTTTCCGGTCTGGAGCGTCAGTACCGGGAGCATCAGATCTTCGAACGCTCGGGAGCCTTGCGCCTTGCTCTAATCAGCAGAACCACTGCCATCGCAATTATCAGAGCCGCGAGCAGTAGTTGTCCTACGCGCCCCATGGCAGGAACCTGAGGCGGAGCGAAAATCTCAAATACTGCGTCGCTGTCGTCCTGATTAGTGTTCAGGAACGGATCATAGGCGACTATTCGCACCAGACATTGGTCGGACAGGGTGCCCGGGACAGTCCACATGTAGCTGGAGTCGTTGTCCTCTCCCAGGGCGACCGTGTCAAAGCTGGCACCGTTGTTTGTGGAATACAGGATGTCCACAGAATCTACCCCGTTTGCGTCAGTCGCGGTCCAGGTTATTTCAAACTGGCTTCCCGCAGGAAGCTGTTCGCCTCCGTTGGGATCAGTGACAGTGACGGAGGGCGGGGTAGCATCGGCCGTGGTCGTCAGCTGAGTCGAAGACACGAGCGAGTACCACTGACTGCCGGACAACGTTCCCTTGTGCTTTATCCTGACCAGGAATGCCCCCGGAATCGGAATGGCTTCTATCTGCTCAACGTTATCGCGAATGTTGTCACCCCTGCTCGCTGGGCTACTCGGACTGCTTGGATTCAAGGTCCACGGCATATAGTCGGTGGCACTCGCCAGATGTTCCAGCCGAATATCCAGGTCGTTCACCAACATGAGCGTAGTCGGGTTGAGCGAAGGCGACGGCGGAGTCCCAGGCGGGTCTGTCCAAGCCATCGTGAGTCTGACAGTAGTGGCGCCATCGGAAACGAAATAGAGGCTGTCCTCGTCCCCGTTTGTAAGGAAGTCCTCGTGGATTTGAATCGGGTTTGCGGAGTCCGCAACTATAAGGTCTACTGCCTTGCGGGTGTTCATCAAACCCCAGCCAAATTGGTAGTCAGGACCCGTGTTGGTGCCGGACTCGTCGGCGGTCTGTACGAGCAGCCCCTTCACTGTGGATGAAAGCGGTGTCGTACCAGAGTGGGTGTCTTCGTAGTGGCGGACGAGCAGATTGAGGGAGCCGGACAGGTTAGGTGTAGACATGGATGTGCCGCTGTAGATGGCGTAAGAAGTAGTGCTCGCATCGATGCACGACTTGAGATTTACGCCGTTCGCCACTAGGTCGGGCTTTATGCGGCCGTCATCAGTGGGCCCCCAGCAACTGAAGCTAGTCATTACAACGTCGTACGGTGCGTAGTAGCCGAGAGGAATATCGTGCACTGAGCCGACCGTGATAATGTTTTTTCCGGCGCCCCTGTGTTTGACGCAGTCGTAACCGTCCGTGCCACCATCAGGGTCGCGCGTGGCAGTACTCCAGACCCAGTCACCGACCCCGTCGTCCCATACCCAGTGACCGCCGCCCGGACCCGGGCCCGCGTCGTCGCGATCGTTTCCTGCAGAAGTACAGACAGAATAGTAGGGCGCGTTGTACGCGATCTGGTCCCAATCCTGGGTCTGTCCGCTGTAGAATCCGAAGTAGTAATCCTCAGTAGTACTTATGTTTGTATCTCCGAACCAGTACCAGTCTCCGGACAGATACCAGCCCGTTACGAGACTATAGGAATGATTTGAGACATTGAGGCCGGAAGAGGCCGCACTGGCTGCTTCACTCTCATCGTTGTCCCAATCGTACGCGGCCAGGTTTGCCTGGTAGGACATTCCCTTGGCGTTGGCGTCTACTCCAGTAGCGACCATTGTGCCGGCCACGTGAGTGGAGTGGGGATGAGTGTCACCGGGGCTGTCCATCTGGGTGACTCGGCCGGTCAACTCCTGGTGAGTGGTAAGAACCCCACCACCATCCCAGACGGCGAGCTCTCCGAGTGAGGTACCAGAGCCCGTCAGGGAATACCCGCCGATTCCTCCTGGCCAGACGTCGTCAGTGCTGATTGTCCTGGCTGCGTTCAGATTCTGAAGGACGTAGTAAAAAGGCCTTCCCTCTTCGACGTACATGAGTTGGATGTCGGGGTCTTCATTGAGAGTCTTTTGCGCAGGCATCTCACTCTCGAGGAGGGCTGTAAAGAGAGGGCCGCGCCGGGCTTCGAGCCGCTGGCGAAAGAGCGAAGACAGGTCATCCAGTGCCGGCCTATGCGTAACCGGACGAGGCTGAGAAAACGCAGTAGATCCCAGAACGAAGCCCGTCAGAATCAGACAAGAGAGAACGATCAAGAAAAACCGTGGCATAGACATTGGCAACTCCTTCCCTGCCAGCCTCAGCCGGCCTAATCACGGTCGTCTCCCTCGCAGGCCACCGTCAAGTTCGGTACGTGCTAAGCTCGTGGGAAGTAGGGCCCAAGCGAGGGCTTTCAATACGACAAATACACGACTCGCGACGTGCGATGCAGCAGCTGGGCTCGCGCCAGACGGTGCCGTGACAGAGCCCCGGTCTCAGCCATGCATGAACTGTGGCGACATTATACACCTAACTCGCTTTCATTTCAAGGGGTTTCCGCTTGTCGGCTGAGGGCTTGACCAGAGGCTCTTGCTGCATTATGCTGCAATGAATGAGGAGCTTATCTTACTCTTTGATGGGCCTCAATTCTGTCGAACAGGTTCTGAATAAGGATTAGGCACGTTCTGACAACGGAGAGGACGCAATGAGGAAACGCGGCCAGACCAAGGGGATCTTTTGCATGGAGGGCCTGTGGAACCCTGATCTTCGCGCAGGTTCGACAGTTAGACCGCTCCTCGAGATGCTTCGCCTCAACGAGGAGATCGACTACATTCACAGAGAGTATGCAACTCGCGAGGAGCTTGAATTCTACCTTCTGAAATGGATCCAGAAGAAGTACGATGCCTACCCGATTCTGTACCTTGCCTCTCACGGTAAGGAGGGAGGCATTCAACTTGGAAAGGAGCTGTATTCGGTTGAGGCCCTTGCTGACCTCATGGCCGGCAAATGTGTCAACCGCCTTATAATGTTCTCCTCTTGCAGCACGATGAACATCTCCACACAGCAACTCGAGCTTGTTCTTGAGAAGAGCGGGGCGCTGGCCGTGTGCGGATACCGTGTGGATGTTGACTGGTTAAGGTCCACTGCGTTTGAGTTGCTACTACTTTCCAAAATGCAGGACAACGAGTTCTCCGGGCGCGGGATTCAATCCATCCTCCACCAGGCGGAGGAGACGGCCAAGTCATTTGACGACCTAGAGTTCAGAATGGTGACAATCAAGGACATCGCTTGATTGCGCGCATCGTTTGCTGGTCTCTAGCAAGGAATGTTCGTTTCCAGGGGGAGAGCACCATGAACACCGTTAGATCGTGTCTAATTCTGTTCTTACTGATCTTCCTTCTTCTGCCTTCTTGCAGCACGGTTCCGCTTACTGGAAGGCGTCAGCTGAACGTCCTTCCGGGTTCCACTGTCCTTTCCATGAGTTTCCAACAATACGACGAGTTCCTGAAAACCAACAAACTCAGCACAGATGAGAATCAGACTAAGATGGTGAAGACAGTCGGGCGAAGGATTCAGGGGGCAGTGGAGCAATACCTTGCCGAGAAGAACCTCTCCGAAGAATTGAAAGGATACGATTGGGAATTCAATCTCGTCGAGAGCGAGGAACTTAATGCATGGTGCATGCCGGGGGGCAAGGTAGTCGTCTATACAGGACTGCTGCCTGTGACAAGTGATGAGACCGGCCTTGCAGTGGTGATGGGGCACGAGATTGCCCACGCTGTGGCGAAACATGGCAACGAACGGATGAGCCAGGCGCTGGTAACGCAGATGGGTGGAATGGCGTTGTCAAAGGCAATGGAAAAGAAACCGGAGCAGACTCGCCAGCTCTGGATGGCGGCCTTTGGTGTGGGTGCTCAACTTGGTGTCATTCTGCCATACAGCCGCCTGCACGAGAGCGAAGCCGATCACCTCGGACTAATCTTCATGGCAATGGCTGGTTACGATCCTCGCGAGGCCGTTGACTTCTGGGAGAGGATGGCTCAGCAGAAGGGTGGGGGAGCGCCGCCCGAACTCTTGAGCACTCATCCATCGGATGAAACAAGAATCAGGCAGCTGAAAGCGTTAGTGTCGGAAGCCATGCGGTACTACGAGAAATGACCTTGGGCCGAGCGAACGAGCAGATGTTGAACGTGGCGCCGAGATTTGATACGCTACCGCGAATTCAGCGATAATTCCATCGACGTTATCGGCTGAATCCAAACGTAGGCTGCGTTTCCCTAGTCGAAGGAGGCCGACATGACACAGGGCACCGAGCGCGCACCTCAGAGCTCAACCGTAGCGATACCTGATGTGGGGTGGAGTTACTCAAACGGGTGGCATCGGCTGTGGAAATACTTTCTGGAACTCCTGCTCGTATCAATCGTATTGTTCCTATTCAGTATTCCGTCGGGGTTACTTGAATGGGCCGGAGAAAGGCACGGTGCAGGAGCAGCATTCCTCTGGTTATTTTCCATAGCATACGGGGTTCTGCTTCTTGCTCCCATCGAGTACGGAGCTGCGTTCGCATTTCTGAGGGCGGCGCAAGGGAAGCGGGTAGAAGTCAAGGACATGTTCGAAGTCTTCAAAAACTACGTCAATGCTGTCTTGGCTAACATACTCGTCTATTTCATTGTCGGCGTTGGATTCATTCTTTTGATCATCCCGGGGATCATATTCGCCTGCAAACTGGCGTTCGTTCCCTACCTGGTCGTTGAACAGAAGATGTACGCGGTCGAGGCCGTCAAGGAAAGCTGGCGCATGACCAGCGGGCACGCCGTCACAGTCTTTCTCATTGGTCTGCTCTCAATTCCCATAGCCATGGTAGGGCTGCTTTGCTTCATCGTGGGGATCATTCCGGCCGTCATGTGGATAAGGCTAGCGTTCGCTTCGCTATACCACGCGGTGAGTGAGAACGCCAGAAGGCCCGTGCCTCAGCCCATCGCCCCCATGCCGTAGGCAATCGGTGGCAAAACGATTCCGTCCATGAGCCGCCATTCAGGCGGAAAAGGTGACGCAGGCACTGCCGTAGACAAACTAGCTCCGCGCTCAGCCGACTTAAACTTGAGGCGATCCCGATACTCATCTGGAGGGGAGAAGAGTCATGTCTCTAACAGCGAAAACTCGAGCCATTGTCGTTCTCGTCTTGTTGGGCACCCTGCCCTTGATTCCTGTGGCGGAGTCAAACCAGGACCCGCAAAACAGCGGCGGCCCGACACCTGAGTCTGTACTGATTCCCGGTGGGGAATTCGTTATGGGCTCCGGCACAGAGGGAGACCACAGCCCGGCCCACAAGGTCCACATAGATTCCTTCTACATGGATAAGTACGAGGTGACAAACGCGCAGTATCTTCTCTTCTGCAAGGAGACAGGAAGAAAGATGCCCGAATTTTGGGGAATAGATAAGTTTCGTTGTGGTCCAGACTTCCCGGACCATCCCGTCATCGGAGTCAGCTCGTACGACGCGGAGGCGTACGCTGAATGGTGTGGCAAGAGGCTTCCCACCGAAGCCGAGTGGGAATATGCGGCCAGAGGTGGGTTAGAAGGGAAAGACTTCCCGAGCGGCGATACGATAGATTCAACGCTGGCAAACTGCTCTAGGTCTGGCACGGGCGGAACTGTTCCGGTGGGGAGTTACCCGGCCAACGGCTTCGGCCTGCACGACATGGCTGGGAACGTCTGCGAGTGGGTGTCCGACTATTACGACGGCGAATACTACAGCAGGAGCCCAACCGACAATCCCAAGGGTCCGGAGACCGAGAAGTTCCGCGTGATCCGAGGCGGTGGCTGGCATTCCGGGCCGCACTGCAGCAGAGTCTATTTCCGCAACGCTTTGCGTGGCAGCTGGATTGACTTCAATGTCGGCTTCCGCTGCGCCAAGGACATCAAGTAAATGGAGAGAAGCGATCTGTGTTTTCCTCCGCAGGCAAGAACTCTACTGAGTGGACGAAACTGATTCAGCCCGAGGAAGGCCCGTCTTCTCCCAAGCTGGACGATGGGTCAAAGGTGGCGGTGATTGGTAGCGGTCCTGCCGGATCCTTCTTCAGCTATTTCCTCATAGACATGGCTGAGAGAATAGGCATCGACATACAGGTTGATGTCTACGAATCGCGCGATTTTTCCCAACCGGCGCCTCTCGGCTGCAACATGTGTGGCGGCATCGTTTCCGAATCTTTGGTCCAGACTCTTGCTGCCGAAGGAATCAATCTGCCCCCTACTGTCATACAGAGAGGAATCGATTCTTACATGCTTCACATGGATGTGGGAAGCGTAAGTATTCAAACCCCTCTAAAGGAAATGAGAATCGGAGCCGTACACCGGGGGTCCGGCCCGCGGGACGTAAGGGAGGCAAAGTGGGAGAGCTTTGACGGCCATCTACAGAAGCTCGTCCTCAAGAAGGGGGCAGAGCTCATACGTGGGCGCGTGGATGAAATCGCTCGGGACGACTCGAGATTTCAAGTCAAGATAAAAGGAGGTGGGCCTGAGGTTTATGACCTGCTTGCCGTGGCCGTGGGAATCAACTCGCCCACTCTTAAGCTATTTGAAGGATTGGAGATTTGCTACGAACCTCCCAAAGCCACGAAGACCTTCATCCGCGAATACTACCTGGGCCAGCAGATGGTAGGTAAAATTCTGGGTAGCTCGATGCACGTATTTCTCCTCGACATACCGCGACTGGAGTTTGCGGCCATCATTCCCAAGGGCGACTACGTAACAGTGTGCCTGCTGGGTCAGGACATAGACAATTCCCTGGTGCAATCCTTCATGGATTCCCGTGAGGTGAGGAGATGCCTGTTACCGGAGTGGGGCGCAAAAGAAGGCTCCTGCCAATGCTGGCCCCGAATAAGCGTGGAGGGTGCAATTCATCCTTTCTCAGACAGGGTCGTTTTTATAGGGGACTGCGGGGTGACACGTTTGTACAAGGACGGCATCGGAGCCGCGTACCGTACGGCCAAAGCTGCGGCCACGACGGCCGTTTTCCAGGGAGTATCCGCCGCAGACTTCGCAAAGCATTACTGGCCCGTCTGTCGAACGATAAGCAGTGATAACGCAATCGGAAAACTTTCGTTCATGGCTACCCGACAGATACAGAAGAGACGTTTCGCTCGCCGTGCTCTATACCGGATGACCTTGGCTGAACAGACGGACGAGGGCCGTCGGCGGCGGATGAGTATGGTGCTGTGGGACATGTTCACAGGGAGCGCGCCTTATAGGGAAGTCTTTCTACGAACCCTGCACCCTGTTTTCCTGGCCCGCCTTCTGTGGAATGTTGCTGTCTCTGTTCTGTCCTTTGGCGAGGGCAAAAGCGAGAGGTGACAGAAATGGATTCAAGTACCCTCGGGAAAGTGTACGAAGACGGCGAAGTAATAGTGAGGCGTGGCGACACAGGAGACAGCATGTACGTCATTCAGGAGGGGCAAGTTGAGGTTCTTGTGGAAAAGGATGGCAAAGAAGTGCGCCTGCGAGTGTTGGGGGATGGGGAATTTGTCGGCGAGATGTCCATCTTTGAGCGTGAGGTTCGTTCTGCCACTGTGCGCGCTCTGGGGAAGGCGCGGCTACTGACTGTGGACAAAAAGAACTTGCTCCGCAGGATTCACGAGGACCCCTCCCTGGCCTTTCGTATTATAGAGACGATGTCCAGGAGGATCCGAGATTTGACCAACGAAGTGGTGAGACTGAGAAGCGGAGGATAACTCCTCAATACAAGACATCGGGTGAGCAAGATGAAGACATCTAGATTCTACAAAACGCCGCCACGTACTGACCGGCCCGCGAGGGAACTTGTGGCTGATGCCGATACGTCTGATGAGGAACGCTACACCTTCTACAGCAGCATCGAGATCGGACGGTACAGTGAGGGACGCGAGACAGAAGTGGGAGTTCTTCTGGTGAGAGATTCCACTGTTTCATCCCGTCACTGTATTATCACTCAGACCCTGGACGGTCGTTGCTTCGTGCGCGACGTGAGCCGTAACGGCACGCGACTGGATGGCCGCCGCCTGATTCCCAATCTGGAAGTGGGAGTGAAAGAAGGGCAGGTCATTTCCGTCGGCAGCGAACACGAATTCCGCCTGACAGGTGAGCCGGACGCGACAGCACTCAGCCTCGTATCAGCCAGGTCCGCCACCATGGCGCTTTCCAGCGTTGCCATGGTGACGGTGTTGGTTGGGGACATTCGCGACTACACGGTTCTCGTCAGGAAGGCCGCCTCGAGGAGATTGCAGCAATCAGTGAGTCGGGTTTTCGCGAGACTCGCAAGAGAAGTCGCCAAGCAGGGTGGCACCGTGAAAGAGTATCAGGGTGACGCAATTTTTGCATTTTGGGAGGAAGGTTCGACCGAGAACCACGCTGTTGATGCGTGTCGGGCTGCTATCGCTCTTGACGAGTTGGTCGGCAAGCTGGCAGCCGACAGCTCAGTGTGGGCCGTGGAAGACTTTCCTTTGAGCATGGACTGGGCCCTTGCTACGGGTCCTGTGGCCATTGAAGGGTTCGGTGGTGATCACCCCGGAGGTCTTTCCATGATCGGAGAACCCGTGGTGCTCGCCTTTCGCATAGAGAAGTTTGCTAATGACGAGACGGGTTCGATAATCACTTGCCCTGCCACCATGGAAAAGGCCTCCCGTGCCTTCAAGTTCAGAGATCTCGGGAAGATGCACGCAAAGGGATTCGACAAAGCCGACAGGGTCTACGCCCTGGTGAGAGCTAAGCGCCTCCTGGGCCTCTGAAGTAATCGCCCGCCGAATTCGACAGTCCTCATATCTGCTGTTATCACTTGAAGTTCGGGTTGCTTTTTGCACCGCCACGTGGTATGCTACGGGCTCGAGAAGGAAAAGAGGGTAGCAGGTCTGTTGCTCCTCGCTCGTTCTTGAGCTCGAGCGACAGACCGCCTGTTGTTTAGCCTAAGTCCTGCTGTTTCCTCACGTGTGACGCTGTCAATTTTCGGCTCGTCCTTGCCGTTCTATCGAACAGTAGAAGCGGGGTGTCCACTTCCGGGCCCCGCTCTGGCACAGATCAAATCTCTTTCGCTGACGGCCTCGCTCTGGTATAAACATTGGCGTAGTCACTGGGGAGAGTGGGAGGGATTCTATGAACAGAAAGAGACAAACTAAAGCAAAGTCTGAGTCCAGGAAGCGTAGCAAGACGGTTGAGTCGGCCTCTGGAAAGTCAAAACGAGTTCCAAAACGTGCGTCCAGCAAGGTAAGTCAGAGGGCGAAGTCCAGCTCGAAGAAACCACGTGAATCCTTACTCTCGAAGCACGAGGAATTCGATGCTGCCATCAAGGCACCTCGTTTCTATCTGGACGCGCATCTGCCGGAGCCGGATTACACCCGCCCCTTTCTTAAGGTGCCGGCAGACAAAAAGAAACGGATACTCGAGAAGCTTACATTCCTTTACGGTAAAGAAAAGGCAGAAGAGTGGTATCCTGAAGTCGAGCGCATAATGCGTGTTTACTACGCGCATAAGACACCGGAAATGCTCGAGAACGATGCTGCCTTCGATCCCACTCAACGATTCACCGAGAAAGACAGTATACTCATAACCTATGGCGATCTAATCACGGGTGGCAAGGAGAAGCCCTTAGGGATCTTGCGCAGCATTCTGGAAGAGAGAGCCAAGTTCATAACGACTGTCCATCTTCTACCGTTCTTTCCCTCCTCTTCGGACCGCGGATTCTCCATCGTCAGCTACTTCTCGGTCGACCCCAATCTGGGCACGTGGGAAGACATCGAAGAGCTGGCCAAGGATTTCAGATTAATGTTTGATGGTGTTATCAATCACGTGTCTTCCAAGAGCAAATGGTTTCAAGAGTTTTTGAACGGCAATCCATACTATCGGGATTTCTTCACTCAGGTCTCCTCGGTAACTGATCTGGATGCAGAGAGCCTGAAGCGGATTCTAAGACCCCGCACCACTCCGTTGCTGACAGAGTTTGAAGCAATCGACGGGCCGAGGTACATCTGGACAACTTTCGGCCCAGATCAGGTTGACCTGAACTACAGGAACGTCAATGTGCTGCTGCGGGTCCTGGATGTTTTGCTGTTCTACGTGAGGAGAGGCGCGGACATTATCAGACTGGATGCAGTTACGTACCTCTGGGAGGAAATTGGAACCGCATCTGTACACATGGAGCAGACGCATCAGATCATACAGCTTTTCCGCCTGATCCTGGATGTTGTGGCTCCGGAGGTTGCGCTTCTTACTGAGACGAATGTCCCTCACAAAGACAACATCAAATATTTTGGTGACGGGACTAACGAGGCCCAACTTGTATACAACTTCGCTCTTCCCCCTCTTGTTCTCCACACGTTCTACACTGAGAATTGCCGCAAGATGAGCAGATGGGCCTCTACTCTTGGCCTGATATCTGACACTGCCACGTACTTTAACTTTCTGGATTCACACGACGGTGTTGGGCTTATGGCGGTCGAGGATATTCTCTCGAAAAGAGACATCGGAAACCTGATGAGAGAGACTCTGGAGAACGGCGGGATGGTTTCGTACAGACTGGACGAGAGGGGCAATTATCGGCCTTACGAACTCAATATTGCGTGGTACAGTGCCATAAACGGTGTGGAAAACAACGAATCACTGGACACTCAGATTGACCGTTTCATCGCCTCTCGTTCCATACACATGGTTCTCCTAGGAATCCCTGGAAGCTATCTTCCCAGCGTCATAGGAACGGAGAACGACGTGGAAGCGGTTCTGCGAACAGGACAGAAGAGAGACATAAACCGTAGAACGTTTGACGTCGATGCGCTGAGGAAGCTACTGGAGGACAAGAGCTCGCGTGCTCATCGCATCCTCGCGAGATTGTCACGTCTTTGGGGTGTGCGCGTACACTGTCCTGCCTTTCATCCTCAGGGAAAACAGGATGTCGTCATGAGAAACGACGACGTTTTCTCGGTCATACGTACATCTCCCGACGGCAAGCAGAAGATCCTTGCGCTCACCAACGTGACCAATCAGACAAGACACTTTCGCCTCGAGAGAGACGATGTAGACTACTGGCCTCGGGCATCTGAAAATCTTCTTACTGGAGAAGTGGCGAGGGTCGGGGGGAAGTCGGTCGACTTCGAGCTGAAACCCTATGAAGTACAGTGGCAGCTGTTTCTGGACGAATGATGGAGGCATGACAGCTTCTGCAGTGGTCTGCCCGCTCCGGGCCGAGCTTCACTCATCAAACTCCGTTTGTTGAATTGACTTTTTCTAGATCAGGCTCGCGGCAAAGATGGCGGCGGCAGAGCAGAAGAAGGCTGGGATGAGCTCATACACCTCAGTATATTCACGTAAGAAAAGCTTCCACACAATTGTCACAACAGTGCCCGTTATCATGCCTGCCAGGACCGCATGACGCGTGGTCCTGTTCCAGAAGAGAGAGAAGATTATAGCGGGACCGATTGACGCACCGAGTCCGGCCCAGGCGAAAAGCACGAGCCAAAATACCAGATCCCTGGCCACGAAAGCCAGTATGAGGGCAATGAGGCCCGAGAGCAGTACGACATATCTACTTACCTTGAGCTTCTTAAGTTCGTCAATGCGAGAGTGTTTTCTCAGTATCTTCTCGTATACGTCTCTTACAAACGTGGACGCCACGACCAAGAGTTGGGAGTCTGCAGTCGACAGAATGGCCGGAAATATCCCTCCGACCAGGAGACCGTAGAGCGCAGGACCAAAGTATTGAGAGGAAAGCACGAGATAGACCACCTCTGCGTCCTGGTTTGGTAAGTTCTCGACTTTGGGAACAACGGCTCTTCCAGGCAGACCTATCAGGACCGCTCCCAGACCCAGCAGCACGTTCCATATCGTTTCTACAACGGCTCCGGTCTTAAGATTTTTCGGGTCATCGATGGACATGTAGCGCACCAGGATGTGAGACTGACCGGGTGCCCCGAGACCGATACCTACGAATGCGATAATGAGGCCGAAACCCAGTGAAAGGGGATCGACGTAAGCAGGGTTGAGCTGAGTGAGGATGCCCCTTAGAGGGACGAAGCCACCCACATGAATGATTCCCACGACCGTAAGAACTCGACGGCGGTGTGTCCGATGACTGCCCAGATCGCTCCTGCTCCCATCGCGTACGCTGTCCCGCTTACTCCCAGAAGGAGCCACGAGGACCTTCTTGCCCTGCTGAACGGAATGCATCTGCCAGTTCATCAGGGGAGGCGTACAGAAGCTCTTGCCCAAAATGCAGGTCGAAAACGATTAATCTGGCTCCGGCCGTGTGAAGCTGTCGGGTCAAAGCAGCATGTTTATCGATGTGTCTGGATAAAGGAAAGACGGGATTCTCAAGAACCTCGTTACGTGTCGCTTCATCGATACCGACAACGACGACCTGGGTCCAAGGTGCGAGCTGGCGCTTAGAATGGAAGAAATTGTAGAATCTAAAATCAATAGGAGTCTAGAAAACAGGCCTCAGAAGATACACCAACGGTAACAGGTGCTGCAAAGGTACCCAGCGGCGGAGCCAACGTAGGAAGGATGGGTGGGACATCTTTGCCGGCCCGGCGGCGGTCCAGCGGAAAATCGCTCGGCTCGCGCGGACCTGTCCGTCCGGAGCAGGAATAAGAAGCGACGGAACATCCAATTCGCTCTTCCAATCCCTTCCTTTACCAGAGAGGATGGCCTGTCGTTTCCTCTTGCCAGACCACTCGCATATCTGTTTGGAAACCCACGCGGTAATCTTGTCCAGTGTTCCAATCTCCGGCGCGGCATCGAAAACCAGCTGCGACGGTCCCTTAAGATCGAATCTCTCTCCTCCGAGTCCATACCCCGAACACTCGCCTCCCCACTTGGCAACGAGGATATCCTCGGGCTGCAGAAGGAATCCTTCCGTAATGGGCTGAGGGCCCTTTCCGCGGAGCACTTTGACATCGCCGTTGACCGTTACGACCAATCCTGACTGGAGCTCTGAGGGAGCGGCAAGAGAAGTGGGCGAGGTTAGCAGTGAAAGTGCGATTAGCGTCGCTATTGCCGATAGCATCTTGCGCATGGTGAAACCTCCCGGAGCGGGCAGCTTGCGGATGCTGCCTCGGGAAATCTGGACGGAAAGGGACAGCATACTGTGTCTCGCGTTGGTGGCAGTGCCTCTCCCCGACAAGTTCAGGTTTTGAGAAGTAGCATGGGAGAGAGCAGGGGTTTTGTCCATCGCATAATTGCCACGGCACCCTCATCCAGACGTCTTGTCGAATGGCTCGAAGCTTGAATCGGGCACATGAGAAACCGTGCTTACAAACGCCGAAACTCGAAATCCAAATCATGAACGCAGAACCGAGCCGGGGCCGTGGACTCCCCCGTGACCAGGACCCTACGCTACTCGGATCGCTTCACACCTTCACGGCAAGTTGCAGTGCAATCTGAGGCACGTCCAAAAAGACCCTGAGTGTTCCTTAGTTCCACGATCAGCGCTGTCTTTCGCTTGACATTCTTTGGATTTTGTGATAGCCTTCTCCCCGCTGACTACAGATTTTTCCTGCACAACGATCGTACGACGTTCGAACTTGCTGTTCTACGTTCCGGTGTGATTTGGCACGAGTTGGCGCGTTTGTGCCGTATCTGTGAAAGGAGGCACGCTCGATGAAAGGGAAACTCCTCATCGTTGCTACAGTGGTCCTGATCTTGGCTCTCTGTGTCCCGCCGGCCTGGGCGGCGCAGGACTTCCTGATTTCCTGTGAGGGGACAGAATCGGGTGGGGGAGGGGCGAACAGATATCAGTACACACTGCAGAATATCAGTGGCAGCCCCATAACGCTCACGGAGTTCTTTGTAGGCACAGGCGATGCTGCCGTGAGCAGCTACACCTTCATACCAACACCTGGTTTCACCGTATCGATAATCCCAAACGACGGCTATCCTCCCTGCAACGTAACGTACACGAGTGGAGTCAAGACTCCGCACGGAGTCGTTCCTCCGCCGAGTGGTTTTCCGTCGGCAGCTGTAATCTACTGGATAGGGAGTACGGTGGTTTCGCCGAGCGGTACGGTCACGTTCGCATTCAATCATCCCGGGCCGTCCAATGATCACGAATGGTTTGCTAATTCCTCGGCTGGATGGACAATATCTCAGGTGGATCAGCCCATGGCTGGCCCCACGGGCGTCTATACGATCGGTTATGTTCATGCTCCCAATCCGCCTCCGGTCATTCCTGCTGTCTCCGGCTGGCGACTGGTCCTTTTCATAGCGCTACCGTTGCTGGTTGCCGCATGGCTGCTTTTGCGCCGGAAGAGACGAACATCAACTGCGGCTTGAGCAAGAAGAGAGGAGGACAGGTCAAAGACGCGAGGATGTGCGCGAGTCTAGCCTAATCGTCCGCTCGCGAGCGGATTTTGCCCGTTAGCTCAGTCTAGCGCGCAGTGATTACGTTGCAAACGTCGCCCTGACTGGTTTAAAGTTAGGCAGGTGCCCAGCAGACCAGCCAGGGCTCTTACTTTTGTTTTGCTGGCGATGTCAAGGTGCCCGGCCCGGACCTAGGTGTAGTCTGATGATTTGAGCTGTGATAAGATCGGTGGGGTCGGAGTTCTCTACCGCCGAGATTTTTCATTGTGAGAGGATGGATTTCATATGCCCAATCGACTTGAGATCGCAAGAAGCTGGCTCCCGCGCTATACGGGGATGCAATTGGACGAGTTTGGTGACCACGTCCTTCTTACTAGCTTCTGTTACTATGTTGATAAGTTCGCCGAAATGTTCCAGTGTGAAGTCCATGGCCGAGACAGACCGATGCAAGCCGCTACTAATTCAGCCGGCCTGACATTAATAAACTTCGGAATGGGATCGGCAAACGCTGCGACGATCATGGACCTACTCAGTGCACGGAGCCCCAAGGGCGCACTTCTTCTTGGCAAGTGTGGCGGCCTGAAAGATTCGACGGAAATCGGGAATTTTATCCTCCCTATCGCTGCGATTCGAGGGGAAGGAACGAGCGACGACTACTTTCCTCCCGAGGTTCCTGCTCTCCCTTCGTTCAAGTTGCACAAGTTTGTTTCTGACAAGATAGTAGGCCACGGAGAGGAGTATCGAACGGGTGTGGTCTATACGACTAATCGACGTCTGTGGGAGCACGACAAGAAGTTCTTGGAACGACTCAAGCGCCTAACATGTATCGCCATTGACATGGAGACGGCGACAGTCTTTATTGTTGGACACCACAACGAGATCTCACGCGGCGCACTCTTGCTCGTTTCCGACGTTCCGCTTACACCTGAGGGCGTCAAGACAGAGGAATCAGATATCCGCGTGACTGAGCGGTGGTCTGATCTTCACCTGCAGATTGGAATTGAGGCGATGACCGAGATAGGTGAGAAAGGTGAGAAAATAAAGCATCTAAGATATTGAGAGCCCGGATGAGAAGATTCGACTACATCTGTACCGTGGTTCGGCTTCATCGGACCTATCTCAGTACGATCATCTTCTTTGTGTCCGTAAAATTGCGGGTCTTTATCGTATAGAAGTAGACTCCAGAGGGGACCGGCACTCCGGCCTGACTCTCGCCGTTCCAGACTGCCAGGTGCTGACCGGCAGATCTGTGCTCATCAACCAGAGTCCTCACCAGCTTTCCAGTCACATTAAAGATACGAAGCGAGACATCGGACGACACTGGGAGCTGATAGCGAATCACGGTCCTGGGATTGAAGGGGTCAGGGTAGTTCTGACAGAGCTCATACCTGCCAGACGCCCCGCCTGCCACAGAGACGGTCTCTGCCTCTCTCCCGGGTCTCTCTTGGTCTCCGATGACTCTGATTGCGTCTTTCCCTTCAAAAGGAAGGCCGCTCGCCTCGCCCGTAACGACTACCTCGACAGAATCCCCGGCCGTGAGGACCTGCTGAACGCGCTCCCTGTCAAACTTGACCATCAGGTCAGGCACTTCATCGCAGTCGTAATCTCCCACGGAATAAGGCTTGGATTCTGCCCCCACAGAGCCGTTCAAGAGAACAGTGGAAACATCGATGTCGGTGACGGGGTGTACCGAGGGCAGCTCGATATAACAGGTGACGTAGTTGCCGTTGCTCTTGAGGTTCAGAGTGTTGGGATCGACGTCGACCGTGGCAGCTACCATTGGTGTGGCTGCCAGACCGGCAAGAGAAGCCAGTGACGCCACTGCCAGCCTCGTCACCTCCCCCGCAAGATGCATGTCGAGACGATGTACAACGTCGGCTTTGGTGTGGAGGAACCGATTACTTTCGTGGTCGATTTCTATTCCGCAGAGGGCGTAGTAGCCGGCGTCCCAGAAACTGGCGTGATCACTGTACCTCAGCGCGGGGTCGATCGTCTTCGTTATATGAAAGCCGGGGACAAAACTGTCCCGCACCGCGATGCAGTAGTCAGCAACGGGTGAAGACGGTAAGTTCCCAACGAAATAGATGCCCATGGAGCCCCAGGCAATCATATCGAAGTTGAGAACTGCTTTTATGTCCTCCCCGCGAGAGCGAGCGCTTCTTGCGTAATGGTCACTCCCGTAAAGCCCAAGCTCCTCACCTGAGAGACATATGAACTTTATCGTAGACTCAAACTCGTAGTCCTTAAGTATTTCGGCCGCCTCAACTACAAGACTCGTCCCGCTGGCGTTATCGTCTGCCCCCGGTGCCCTGACCATTGGATCATCGGAGATGCTGTCGTAATGAGCGCAGACTATGTAGATCTCTGAAGGGGATTCGGTGCCTTCAAGTGTCGCAACGACGTTCCTCCAGGCGTCAGGCGCTTTGTGGCCCATCGAGAACCAACTTGACCCTCCGTCCAGCGTCCCAAGCAGTGAGCGATATCCCACGACCCAGCCTTGGGTGCCGCTGACGAAGTCTACGCCACCGAGTTCATTGCTTATGCCTGTTGTCTGGATTTGCCAACGCGTCCCGCCGTCTCTTGTGGAAAGGACAAGCCCGTCTCTTCCCACGGCCCATCCCTTCAGAGTGTCGACGAAGCACACGCTGTACAGAGATTTTACCGTGGGAACTGCCTGCAGCCGCCAGTAGGTTCCTCCGTCCATGGTGTTGAGGACCGTGCCTCCGTTACCCACGGCCCATCCATAGAGGCTATCGACAAAACACACGTCGTAAAGACGGTCCCGCACACCACTTTCTTGAAATGCCCAGGTAGTCCCACCGTCCGAAGTGTGCAGTATTGTCCCTACGGTTCCCACCGCCCAGCCGTTGAGAGAATCGGCGAAATCGATATCGTACAGTATGGATGGCAACCCGCTCCGCTGCGTAGTCCAACTCCAGCCTCCATCAGTCGTATTTGTGATGATACCGCCTCCCCCACACATCCAACCCAGGTTTGCGTTGAGGAATTCAACACCAAACATGGACAGGCCGATTCCAGTGTTCACTGCCACCCAGTCACTGCCACTGTTGGTGGTTTTCAGTAAAGTTCCGGCTGGCCCTATGACCCAGGCCGCGTCCCCTGAAACAGAAGAGACTTTCCAAAGGTCAATGTCTGTTCCAGAAACCTGCTTCTCCCACGTATTCCCGCCATCCTTAGTGTGGTAGATTATGCCGTAGTCTCCGACGACGTAACCTTCAGAACTTACGAATTCCACCCATTTGAGTCGAACACCGAGAAAAGGATCGTACGCAACTTCGACTCCCACGCTGTCAAACTGAGAATACAGATATTCCGCGGCCTTAAGACAGTTGGGATGGTAGGAGTATCTGGTCAACAATGTGTCCAGTCCGGTCGAGAGACTCACGGGTATCTCTCCGCTGAGCACGCAGATGTGCTTCAGAAGGTCAGCCTCAGAAACAGAATTGACCATTTGTTCTATCCAGAACCTCTCCACAGGAGAGTACTCTAAAGGAAGTGATGGGGGTGGAACGTCTGGCGTCATCGAAGCAAGACTTGCGTCAAAGGGGCTTAGGGGCCTGGCACGTGCACGGAAAGTAGCGAGTTCGCTTCCGAGTCGTTTGGGCGTCGAGATAAGGTAATTATGGTCGCTTCGCCAGAGGACCTTTCCGATTCCGGATAGCACATTCTCACTCAGAAGAGGCGACGACCTAATCAAGTAATAAGTTTCTCTCTCATCGTAGGGGGCAAGCACGCGAACATCGGCACCGGAATTTCTCAGAGTATGGACAAGAGGGATGTCAGCTACTGCGATACCTGAAGACACCGGGTCTCCCGGAGGGAGAAACCATGGGATCCTCAACCACTGAGGAATCCCCGTTACTTCTACTACCGAGACGTCATAAAGGGGTGAGGGCATATATGCCGTGTCGAGAGACATCCGGTCAGAAGGCGACGTCTGTGAAAAGGCAGAAGAGTCAAAGAAGCAGAACCACTGGGTCGCGAGCAACAAGGCTAGAGCCAGAAGCTCTCTTCTCATCAACGTTCTCATCTCGCTCCCGCTCTCCGAGCGGCATCCGCTTGAAGCCTCGGACCGCTGAAGTGGTTGATTGCCGTCACGCCCGGACGAATCTTTTCTGAGGCAGGGCCTCTAAGTCCGTATATTTCTAATTAATTATAACACACAGACGGTCATGTTTCAATGGGATCTTGGGTCGTTCCCTCACTGTCAGATGTCAGAGATCACTTTGATGAACTTTAGCCGTGATGCGAATTCTCTGTTAAACGGCAATCACGATCAGTCATCAGGTTCAATTGCGACGAACGTGGCCCGCAATGGGCCGCGTGCACCTTTCTTCAGGAATAAGGCGGTTCCCTTCTCTCAGGCGGCAACCAAAGGCGATACCTACCCTTAAACTTAACGATTGACATCAAAATCGTAAGAACGTATGTTCGTGGAGCCATTGATTCGAGGTCACTGGCACACCTATCAGCCAAACTAGCAGCGGCGAGCGTCCGGCCTTAGGCCCGGACTGCGGACTGCTTGCTCAGACACGGAAGTCCACGCCTACGAGGCCTCCAAGCCGGGAAGGAGGTTTGGATAGGATTGGAGGATTCCAAAGAGCCGCTTTATACCCAGTGCTTGGTGTTGAAGGAGGAAGTTGACCGAGGAGACTTGGCTCGCATGCTCAAGTCCTGGCAGCTTGCATTCCAGCGCGCGGGTAGCCCGTACAGGGCCTTTGCCCTGGCCTCAACCAGAACGGAGCGGAAGGGGACCCGAATCTGGGTGAGTCCCACTCTCGCAGAGATACTGGATCGTTTTGAGCCAGATTGGCGCCGATACGTACGGCAGGAAGCCGCCGTACCCCCCGAACCGTCGGACGCGATTGTGTGCGTAGGCGACCAGCACGTGCTGGATGAGATCTGGTGGTGAGTGCTTCTATCGAGCAGCAGCACCTTTGACGGGTAGCTTGCTACGCGGGCCAGAGGTTGCTAGCGACAATGCGCATATGATATGTTAGGTTTCCGGCGGACGATCCAGACTCTCGCATCTGATCGCACAGGCCCTGCGATCCACTATTACGATCCACCATACTGCGAGTCAGTAACCTTTGGACTTAAGGAGGAGCGTACATGAGAAGTAGCGTCTTTAGATTTGCCATCGCACTGCTTGGTCTAATGCTTGTTTGCCTACCCGTCTCCGCTCAAGAGCAGGATCCTGACACGACATTTACTGATGAGCCCGATGCACATGCTTTGTACGACAAGATGCTCGAGACGATGCGTGATGCGGAGACCATATATTATGAATGTGAACATCAATGGGAGGCTCAAGGCCTGAAATTGGGGCGTTGCACTTACAGGATATGGATGAAGAAGCCAAACTACGTTCGCATTGAGGCCAGTAGTTATGTTGGTGGGAACAAAGGTATCCTTGTCGGTGATGGTGAGTATTTTTGGATATATTGGCCGGCGGGGAGACCGTTTTTTCCTGGGACAGATACAACGGAGTATGAGAGGACGCGACTCAGTTCCTACATGAGAAAACCTGCTCCTACGGGAATGCACTCAATTGCTCATGACGTTGGGCTTTTAGGGGTAGGGATGAGCATGACAATACTGGAACCCAGTGTATTTCATGGCTACAACGATCCGATGGAGCCTTACCTGGACGGAGTAAGGGGAATGGGTACTGAATCGGTGGGGGATGAGGAGTGCCACGTCATTGAAGCCAGCTTCATGGACCACCAGCGCAGCCGTTACATCTGGCTTTCGAAGTTTGATAACTTGCCGCGCAAGCTGGAGGAAGTTGTTCGACTTGAAACTGGAATTTTGAAACAGGAGTTCTGGTCCGACGTCTCCACTAACGACGATATGCCTATGGAAAAGTTCGCTTGGAAACCTCCACAAGGATGGGTCCAATATCAAACACCTGAATTAGAAGAGGGGCTGTTGAAAGTGGGAGTTGACGCACCGGATTTTGAGGCGATTTCTGCGGAGGGAGAAACTCTGAGGCTGTCTGATTATCGTGGCAGAGTCGTGTGGCTGGTCTTCTGGAGAGTCGGCTGCCAAGGCTGCCGTGAGACGTTGCCCATTCTTCAGCGATTGTACAAAAAGTACCAGGAGAGGGATTTTGTAGTCCTCGGGTTTAACTGTGCGGACAAGAAAAAGATTGCCGTTGATTTCTTGCGAGAACTCTCGGTGTCGTTCCCGAACATTATTGACGCCTCGGACGGAGCGCAGAAGGTCTTTTACAGAGAGTACCAGAGGATGAGGGGCAGATCTGCCGTCCCGCTCACCTACGTTATGGATCGAGACGGGAAGGTGGTAGAAGCATGGTATGGGTTCGACGACGACGAGAGACGCGTGCAAGAAAAGGTCGAGGGTATTCTCTCAAAATGACTATGTAAAAATGCCCTCAGGCCGCTGAGCGCGTTGTGCTCTTCCTACTTCTTCCGACTTCCGCCCTATCAGGTTCTCCCCTGCCTGGCTACTTTGCGGTGCGAAGGCTGACGGCCAGAGACTAACCGTGGCGGTGATGGGACGGGAGTTAGTGATATCTCGAAAGTCTCGAAATCTACGGTCCCCGTGTACTGGTCACCGTCGTGGGCAATGGTCAGTGAGCCAGTCTTCGATCCGTCGAAAGTAATCATGCCGGTGAGATACTTGTCCTGAGCAATACGGGTAGTAAATTCGATGACTCCAGTGAAAATGGCTGTGTAGATTGTATCGGGCTTTACGTCTTCCAGGGCCACGTGAAGCCCAACGCCCGTCAGTTCAAACTCACACGGGTCCTCCACCTTGAAACGGGTCTCCTCAAAGATGGTCATTCGGAACCTGTCAAAGGTCATATCGAACTCGTAGAAGCTGAAGCCTCCGCTTCCTAAGGTGTCGGCGCCAGCGTTCCTCGTCATGGCCCAAGCTGCCGCGGCCACTTCGCCTGGCTGCATGCCATCTGAAAGGTCACTATTGAGTCCCGCGTGTATCTCACCCGCGACTTGGGTTTCATCTCCCACTGTGTCGTCAAGGTCGATGGAGAATGAGTAATCGCCAGTGCTCCTATTGTAAGCTAGGCCGGGCGGGTTGGGCAGGCTGGCGTTATTTACGACCTCGAGGAAAAAGAGGAAACCTTCGAACAGTTCAAAGGCGTCCTCAAGACAGTCACTCGTACAGGTGGTGAGGGAACTCAGGTCGCTGGACGGCGGTGGAGAACCGTTTCCGTCACCGCTCTTGCTGCAAGCTCCTGCAGAGACTAGCAACAGACACACCAAAACATAGAACAGTAGTTGTTTCTGCATGGCCATACCTCCAGCTCCAGACGGAGAGTAGACAGACAACTCCTGATTCAGACGCCAATTGCCCTCTGATTTATGCTCTGATTACGGGGTCACGCACAGGTCCTTGCGTAAAAGGACCTCAAGGTCTGGTTGATCCTTTCGCTTTTTGTAATTGCAGGTATAATGAACCACTTTGTGACTGCAGAGCGCACGACCCTTGGTTTCTATTCCCTGCCCACGCTTTTCTCTGCGTACTTCTACGGACGACGGCACGCCGTTCTTACGGCCTTTACGAGCGCCAGAAAGCCCGTGGATCCACCTGCGCCATGGTTCTCCGCCACGACGCAGGTGGGTCTTACTCGACAACTCGTCACAAAGATTTTGTCAGGGGCCCAAGTCGATTTCCGGCGGAGGATTCTGACTCTCCCCTACCGCGTACATGCCTCCAAATCCTTGAATCTCCGGGTCACAAATCCAGACCGCGTAGTGTCGCTTACTCAGCGGTAGGTAAGCGTCTCTTCGAATCTTCAGCACCAGCGCCTTTCCTCCCTCTGCTATGACGGCGGTCCAATCAGGTGTGATTGCGTATTTGCCCGGCGTGAAATCTTCCACCGCGTCCCCGTCCGTGAACTGGAAATGAGCCGAGATCGACTTGCCTCCGCGCAGCTCCCATGTCACCTTGCTCCCGCGTTCGAATGGCCTGTCGGGGTCGTCCCGAGTCACGATCCATCTGCCGTAGGAGTTTTTCCTTATCTCGATGAAACGGTCCCTGGCCATTGTGCACCTCCTTGTGTGAATGAGACGCCTGTGTGGCGACACGCGAGTGCAACTCGCCGCGATTCTCGAGGAGCGGCTACTCCTCACTGGTGTCACCGTTGCCTTCCATCATACCGGGAAAGCGTTTATCCATCCGCAGCTCGCGCAACCACGGGTCGCGGGCAATCTCTTCCTTGGGATACCCGCTTGCCACCGCCTTGGCAATGAGTTCAAGGGCCTTGTCACGTCGGCCAAGCTGATTGTAGGCGTGTCCGGCGTAGTAGTTGATGGTTGCATTGTCTGGCTCGATCCGCAGCGCCTCCTCTACGCGTGCAAGGGCCAGGTTCTCCTCTCCGATTATGGCATAGTATCCGGCCAGAGACGCGAGGACGCGGGCATCACGTGGCTTAATCTTCCGCTCCTCCTCTGCCAGTTCCGCCGCGCGTCGATAAGCCTCGTATGATTCCTTTCTCTTCTCCGGGAGCCAGTAACACGCGTTTGCCAGGTTGACCCACACTTTATAGCTGGTGTCGTTCATGTCGAGCGCCTTCTCGCACATCTCTGCGGCCTCCGCGTAGCGCCCGTCCATGTGATGCACAGCGCCTAAGTTCGAGTAAGCGCGGTAGTTGGGCTCGAGTTCGATCGAACGTTCGAACATCTCCCGAGCCTCCTTAAAACGACCGAGGCGGAAGTAACTGGCGCCCAGGTTGTTGTATCCCATTATATTATCGGGTGTGAGTTCGATGACCTTCTGGAACGCGGCAACGGCCTCCGCGTAGCGCCCAGCATACCAGTGGGCCCGGCCCAGACCCTGATAGGCCAGTGCATAAAGGGAATCCTGCGCTATGGCAGATTCGAACATCACGATTGCGCGGTCGATGTTCTCCTTCATCTGACGTTGCTCCAGATAACCGTTACCCTGCACGTAGAGATAGTACGCCGCGGATACTGTTGTGCCGCTCGCCGCAAGAAGACTCTGTTCTTGCGGAAGTAGGTTGACCTTCAGCATCTTGGCCAGGCGGAGCATCGCTTCATTCTGTAGGGAGGCGATGTTGTCCCTGGGATTGTCGATTATGGCGGCGTCCAGTTGTCGCGGAGCCCCCTTCTTCACTAGATCGATCAAGCTCAGCGTGACGTGAAACGTGTCACTCCACGTTTGAACAGAGCCCGTCACCGCTAAGTTGACACCGAACATCTTGCGGGCCTCGCTGGGACTGGCGATGCGTCCCAGGCGCACTTCACTCGTTGGAATTACGTAGAGCGACCCGTGAAATTGCTCTAGCTGCGTCAGCTGCGCCGTGATTGTTTCCATGAGGCCATCGCAGAAGGCCTGATTGGCCGGGTCGTCTCCCACGTTCTCGAACGGCAGAACCACAAGGTGCATCGGGGAAGGTTCGGCCCCGAGTAGCCTTCCGAAACCGTCGCGCAACTCCGGCAAGGCCCCCACAAGAATTGCTATAGCAGCAACTATAGCCAAGGGGATCACCACTCTGAGATAGCGCCGGGGCAGCTTGGCACGGATTGGCTTAAGGCCCTTGGCTACCCGCAGCAGATCCTCATGCATCTCAGCGACGCTCTGGTATCGCGAGGAAACGTCCTTTTGGAGGGCCTTGTTAATTATCCGCTGGAGTCCTTCGGGAATGTCTGGTTTGTGCTTGGAGAGTCGTTCAGGATTCACGTTCAGGATCTTGTAGAGCACGGCGGTTTCGTGATCGCCGTCAAAAGGAAGACGGTTCGCCAGAAGCTCGTACAGCATAACGCCAAGAGAGAAGATGTCGGACCTCGCGTCAACCTCCTCTCCCCTGGCCTGCTCAGGGGACATGTAAACGATCGTTCCCAAGGTCTTTCCCGTGCGCGTGAGCTTGCTTCGGTCTTTCAGCTTGGCCAACCCGAAATCAATGATCTTGACACCGTCTTCCTTCGTGACCATCACGTTTGCCGGGTTGACGTCCCTGTGCAGTACCCCGTTGCTGTGCGCCCTTGCGAGTCCTGCTGCAACCTGGCACACGATGTCCAGAGCCTCTGTCAGTGGCACCGCACCGCGCCGGAGTCTCTCTCGTAGCGTCTCCCCATCGTAGTAAGCCATGCAGATAAAGAGACTACGATCCTGGGTCTCTTCAATCTCGTGGATGCTGCAAATGTTGGGGTGATCCAACGCGGAGGCGGTCTGAGCCTCGCGGACGAAGCGCTTTCTGGCCGCCTCGCCGCGGGTGAGTTCCGAGGACAGGAATTTGAGGGCCACGAGCCGCTTGAGCCGGGTATCCTCGGCCTTGTACACGACCCCCATTCCTCCCGTTCCGAGTTTCTTGAGGATGCGGTAGTGGGAAATCGTCTGACCGACCTTGGGGCTCATCGGAGCACCGTCCGTACTCATGATGATCGGTAAATGCTTGCCAATATCATTGTCTGCGTAGCAGAACAATTGCGCCCCGAACGCAAGAGTGCGCCGGGGAGCTGGATCAAACCGCTTCTCGAGAAGCAGAGGGTCACGTAAGAGAACTGTCTGGGCGCAGTTGCAAACAGCTACTTATCGAGTCTCCAGTTACGATGTTGCCTAAGACAGATTATCTGGTAGGTCGGACATTAAACCGGAGAGACTTACGCCCTCGCTCCCCTCACGGCCGTTCCTCTAACTAAATATCATAATACAGAAGACGTTGTGAGTCAATCGCATTGTGAAGTGAGCAAAGCTGAAACAATTCTCGACGGTACGGAGTCTATTGTGATGAGGGGAAGTGCAACGTTCCACACCCGTGATATCCCAGTATACGTTAGGGCATTCTGAGTGGAAGGCCTCAACGAGTATCAACGGCGCGCATTGGGCGGCGTTTCGCGCCGCAGCTGATTTCTTATGCGAGGCGATGTTTCGCTTGGTAACGATTGGAGAAAGGAGGCGAAAATGAGAAGGATTAGCAGAACATGTCTGGCGGTGGCCTGCATAGGGCTGCTCGGTGCAGGACTTATCGGCAGCGGGATTGCGCAGGAAGTAAAGGAAACTGAACGAGCAACAGCAGGGCCAGAAAAGGCTTCAGAAGAAAGGTTTTCTGTTAGCGTCGACCCAAGAATTGAGTTGTTGGCTGTGGTTCAACATTTTACCTTTTGGGCTCGAGGAGGACACATAAAGAGCAAGACTCTATACAAGGATGATATCGACGGCTATTTTGGCGAGTTTACTGGTGATCCTGCCATGGCTTGTGTTGAAGAGCTTGTTAACTTAGGTTTTACCCATGATGCGCCAGTTGCGTTTATGCTTCATCATGGTGATCCTCCAGAGTTTGTGAAAGAAACTCCATACTCGGACTACTTGATTGAAAGAGCAAAAGGTGAGGAGAGTTTGATGGAATTGGCTGATGCGCTCAGGGATTTTGCTCGTAAGACCGACTTCATGCGATTCTATCGGACTCACGAGGCTCTATATGACACTCTGGTGGCAGAGGTGAACTCGTTACTTGAAGGTAAGGACTACGTTCGGGCAATTCAGAATCTCTATGGTGAGTCGAGAAATAGCTACGGTCTCGTTCTCTCGCCTCTTTTTGCAGGTGGCTACGGACCCACAATAGAGACCGAAGAAGGATACGATATCTATGGCGTCATTGGCCCTTGTGCACTTAGGGGTATGCGGACAACGTTTGCCTGTCTCGGCTACCTTGAAAGTATGATGCTGCACGAATGGAGCCATTCTTTTGTGAATCCTCTGGTTGATAAGAACTTCGACGTCTTTGAGAAATCACTTGGCCTGTTTCAACCTATTGAAGGAATGATGCGAAGACAGGCTTACCCCAGTTGGAGAATTGCCCTCTATGAACACATAGTGCGTGCCTGCGAGATTCATCTTAGAGCCAATCTCTATGAAGATTTCAGAAAGGAGGAATCCTTGGCATACCAGGAAGGAAAGGGTTTCTGGTACATAAGCCGCGTCGACAGCTTGCTCGATGTGTACGAAACCGCGCGGAAGGAATATCCAACTTTCGCCCAATTTGTGCCAGTTATAGCTGCCAATCTGAGCCAAATCTCCATTGCAGATCTACCAGAGAGGATAACCACCTTTGTTGGTCCTCTAGACGCTATCTTCCCTCGCGCCGACACTATCTATTTCGTGTATCCTACTCGTACTGATGAAGAGTCAGTCGAGAAGGTCAAGAGAGATCTGGAACACTTTGGGGCTTTTCTCTCAGCGGCACAAATAGAACCTATACTCGTCAGCGACAGGGAGGCTCTGGAGATCGATTGGGAAGAGAAAGTTGGCTTCATCTACGGCACCCCAAGGGAGAATTTGTTTCTTGAACAGCTAGAAGTTGCGATTCCACTGGCGTTTCGTGACGATGCAATAGAATTCGGTGGGAAAAGATATGAAGGCGAAGGAATTCTTCTCATCTCTTGCATGCCGAATCCATTCAATAAGATGCTGCCTTTCGCCGTGGCGATTGCAAATAGAGCGGAGGATCTGATTGGAGCAGGTTTGAGGATGAGTGGGCAGAGCGAGTGGAACGTGGATTATGTAATCTTTCGCGGGGACGAGAAATCGGAAGTTGGCTGTTACCACAAGGAAAAAGGTAAATGGTCCTTGGTTCCGGAAGGCAACTGAAGGCTTGCATTCGGAAAGGGATTAGGTATCCGTGAAGCATCCTGGTTAAGGTGAAGGGAGTTGTCCAATATGTCAAAGTCTGATGGGCTTATTTGTGCCTACGCCTTCGATAAGAAAGGTGCAAGGGAGTTGGACTGGCAAGGCATCGGGTCTTGGGAACCCGGGACAGGTTTCCTCTGGATTCATCTTGATCGACGTGCTCCTGAAACTCACGAATGGCTGGTTTCTCGTTCGGGGCTGGATGCCATCACGTGTGAAGCACTACTGGCAGAAGAAACGCGTCCGAGAAGTATCACTATAGGCAATGCCCTCGTGGTGATCCTGAGAGGAGTGAATCTGAATCCTGGAGCCGACCCCGAAGACATGGTTTCCGTTCGCATCTGGCTCGACGCGGATCGAATCATAACAGTGCGTGGGCAGAAGCTTCTGGCAATCCAGGACATCCGTGAGTCCATATCTGCAGGAAGGGGACCTGCATCCACGGGTGAGTTCATTGCCCTCCTTGCTGCACGCCTCGTTGAGCGGATGGGGCCAGTGGTAGATTCCCTTGACGACGAATTGAGTGCAATTGAGGAGGAGTTGCTTGAGAAACAGAGCAGGGAACTTCGAGTCACGTTGAGTGGCTTGCGCCATCAGGCAGTTGCCCTGCGACGCTACCTGTCTCCGCAGCGCGACGTAATTTCTCGCCTATCGATCGAAAGTCTTCCTTGGCTGAAGGATCTGCACCGGGCACGGCTACGGGAGACGGCAGATCGCACCACCCGGTATGTAGAGGATCTGGACGCAGCCCGGGAGAGGGCAGCGGTGACCCAAGAGGAACTGATGGCTCGCGCCCAGGACCGGATGAATAAGAACATGTATGTGTTGTCGCTCGTGGCTGCGGTTTTTCTTCCTCTGGGTTTCGTCACAGGACTCCTCGGAATCAATGTTGGAGGGATTCCTGGGTCAGAATCCTCGACCGCCTTCCTTATGGTCTGCCTTTTTCTTGGTGTCGTAGCGGCCGCAGAGATAGCGCTTTTCTACTTCCGAAGGTGGCTGTGAGCCATGAGCTACTCGCGGTGAGTTAAGAAGTCAGCAGGTACGCGAAGACCCGGACGACCCCTGTGCGCGTGGAAATCTTCCTTTGAAAGCAGCGTAACCACGATTTCCTTCGGACCGCACCCGGCTCAGAGCGTTCGTTGCAGGGCACCGAGGATCTTGTCGCGCAAATCGGCGAGGCGCCGCGCGTCCGCGGCGCCGGGCACGGGGCCAAATTCTGGGGGAAGATAGAGAGCTCGGGACAGTTCCAGCTGAATCCAGGGTAGGGGGCCGCGTGTTGAATGATAGCGCGAGATGTGACCGCCCCGGAACGGATCGTTGAGTCGGAAGTGCGGCTTTTCAACATCTCTCTCCACGTCCTCGTGTTGGAACGCAAGGGCGAGGTTGTCGAGGAGGAGAAGCGTTAGGTCAGTCGGGGCGGTCAGGAGCTCGCCGGCTGGCATTCCGCCAGTGTCCCCTCGATTGCTGAGACAGACTAGCGGCCTGGGTTCTGCAGCCAAGGCGTGAGCCGGGGGGCCGATGGGGAGCATGGTATGGCAATCCAGGCCCAGGACAAGACCGGGCATCGAGGAGGCCTCGGTAACGGCCTCGTGCCAGGGAGCGTAGTGGCGGTCTAGTAGGACGCGTGTCAAGTTTGAGTCCGGTCCCGTGGGATCTCGCCAGACCTGGGTGCCGTCCACTGTCACGGTTTTGACCACGCCATCGGGGTTCTTGGGTGGCAGATCGTCCGGAGCGCGGTTTAGGTCCACGACCGCACGGGGGACTGAAGTGTCCAGAAATGCGACGACGTGGTCGCCTAGATCGTAGAGATTGCGGGCCCACGTGTCACCGTCGAGGGCGATCTGGTGAGGTGTGAGAAGGCACGTCGAGGCCTCCGGAGGTGGCTTGCTGCCGCCGTGGGGCACGGTGACGAGAACCGGCATTCTCATCGCGGGCCAGCCTCGAGGTTGCTCAGCAGCAGGGCCAGTAGTAGCGTGCGCTGGAGCAGCTCGCCGCGGTGGACGGCCTCGCGGGGCGTGAAGATATCGCGGCCAGCGGGAGCGAGGCCGCAGACCACGGGTATCTTGCTCGTGACCAGTCCAGCAGCAGAGGGCACGAGACTTGAGTCCGTGCCGAACGGCAGCTTCCACTCCTCGCTTATGGATTTGAGCGCGGCGACGATCGGATTGCCCGCACTCCTGCGGAAGGCGGGACGGTCCTCTAGGACCTCTATCCGCACCTGTAAAACCCTGGAGCCCGGCGTCACCACCTCGCGCAACTCCGAATCGGCGCTCTCTGCCGTGTGCGGGTCAAGGTAGGCCATGCCCACGGTGGCCCTGACGCGGTGGGGCATGAGTGCGCCGTAACGCTCCGTGCTTACGTCCTGGACAGAGACGGTGAGGCCCTTTGAGGGCCTGCTAAGTGCGGCGATACTCGCGGCCCTGTTGAGAAGCCAGGTGAGCACATCGGTGCCGCCCTTCTGCGATCCTATGCGAACGGGGTTTCCCTCAATAGCGAGGCTGTATTTGCGGAATCCCCTGCGCTGGGTTATCACTTTGCCATCGCGCGCGCCGGGCCGCATGACGAGCACCTGAGCGGCTTTCTCAGAGGCCCGTCGGAGCAGTTCGCTGGAATAGCGCATACCGCGTCCCTCGTCTGTGTAGGCAAACACCCCGATGCGCGATTTCCTGAGCCTACGCACCGAACGAAGGGCCGAAAAGGCGGCGAGTGTGCAGGCGATGCCGGCGCGACTCGTAGCGATGGCCTCGCCGTGGAGCCACTCGGGTTCGCGGCGGAACGGAACGGGGTAGCGTCCAAGCTCCACGGGGCTGTCCAGGGTGAGCACGACGAGCGTCCCGGAAGCGAGGCCTGCGGGGGTCTGCCAGGTCCAGGCAGAGCGCTGGTTCGTGAGGTCAGGTACGGGCACGAGGCCGAGCTTCGCCAGCCGACCCTCGAGCGTGTTGACGGCCTCGCCAACTCGGACGGCGTCGTCCGTACGGCTGGCGAGATTTGTCCACTCCTCTATGTCCTTCTCCAGGACGTCGCGCCTACCTGTAAGGTGCGAGAAGACGGAGTGCTCCGTAGATGGCTTGATTTCCTCTACCCTTTCGGCGATCACCGTACCGAAGTACCGTTGCGTGGCAACGTCCACGAGCCTGTTGACAAGATCCGCGTAGTCGAGTCCGATCTTAGAGGCCGAGTAGACGTACGAGCCGCCCCGTCCCAGACTGGCCATTGAGTTGACCTCGAGGATGTAGAAGTTTCCTTGCCGGTCCATCCGCAGGTCGACACGCGCGCAGTCCAGGCATCCGAGGGCCCGGAACGCCTTGACTGCCAAAGAATTGATCGCGTGAGTCTGTTCCTCGTCGAGGGGGGCGGGGCAGATTTTTTTGATTTCGCGGCCGTTCCTGTGGGTTTTGTCCTCGTAAGTGAAGATGGGCTCGCCATCGCCGAAGTCGAGCTCCACGGCAGGCAGAGGCTCGGGCGGATCGTTACCCAGCAGGGCCACGTTGATCTCGCGGCCGTCGATGTACTCCTCCACGAGTGCGGGTTGACGGAAGGCCTCGTGGATCTTCGCAACACCCTCTCTAAGCTCCTGCTCGTCGTGGACGATCTTGAGGCCGAAGGAGACGGCCTCGCTGCGCGGCTTAACGATGAGGGGGTAGCGCAGGTTCTCGGAGACGGGGGAGTCTGGCTCCTCGAGCACGTCGAAATTGGGAGTGGGCAGGCCACGCTGGCGCAGGATCATCTTGGTCACGACCTTGTCGAGTGCGATGGCGTGCGTGTCGGGGCTCGATCCGAGGTACGGAACGCCTATCATCTCAAGAATGCCCGGGATGTGGGTGTAACGCGCCTTCCCCTGGATACCATACGAGAGGTTGAACACGAGACCCGGCCTCTCCCCCGCGATCACGCCAGGCATGAAGTCCTCTAGTTTCGCGATGATGTTCTTGTCTCCTTCGAATCTTCTGACCTGGTGGCCACGCTGCTTGAGAGCAGAGGTTATCGCTTTGATCGTCTCCAGTCCGTAGCGCTCGCGGTTGGGCACGCCGAACAGGTTGATGACGGCCTTACTCTCGTAGTTATAGATGACAGCTATTTTCATGGCTTATGTCTCCGGTCCTTTTGCGCTCCCGTCCCTGCGCGGGTCGGCGACTCCCACGAACATCTCCCTGCGCGTGAGCGGCAGCTGGATGGCCTGCACGCACCCGAGGTAGAAACTGTAGGCGCCGCGCTTGGTCAGCTCAAAGCCCACGCGTTCGAGCGCATCGAGGATCGCAGGGTGGAAACGCTTCTTCTCGATGAGAATGGTCCCGGCCTGGCTCGCGTGCAGCCGCGGGGCCCCGATCGCCTCGTCGAGCGGCATCCCGGCGTCCACCACTCGGGTGATCACCTGGGCGAGGGCCGAAGCGATACGCTCGCTGCCCGGGCTGCCCAGGGTTAGCCAGGGCTTGCGTTTTCTAAACAAAAGGGTCGGCGCGACACTTGACCACGGCGAGGCACCGGGAAGGAGGTAGTAAGGATGGGTCATGTCTTTGTAGTGGAAGGTGGCCATGTAGTTGTTGTAGAAGAAGCCAAACGCGGGATTCGCGCGTTTGCTCCCGAAAACGAACTCGATGGACTGGGTTATGCCCACCACGTTGCCGTCGGCGTCGGCAACCGAGAGATGGGTGGTCTCGCCGGCCACAGGTGGGGCAGTCGGATCGGGCGGTAGGATGCCAGTAACCTTGCGTATGCGCTCGGCGATCCTCTCCGCGTATCGCTTGTCCACCATGCGCTTGCGCCGGCTTTGGGTGTAAATGTCCGGGTCTACGGGCCTCTTGTCGCGATCACGCAGCGCGTTCATGAACACGTGGGCAAGGATTACGTTCGCGTCCGGCGAGTCCAGGCGAATCTCCTCCGGCTCGAAGGTCTCCAGGATATTCAGGATCTCGACGAGCGCTCTTCCAGCACCTGGAGGCGGAAAGGTTGCAAGATGGAGCCTGCGGTACCTTCCCTGAAGCACGGGCCGCTCGAGCGGGACCGGGACTTGGGCCAGATCCACAAGGCACAACAGCCCCCCACGCTTCTCCATGTCCGAGATGATTCCAGAGGCGATGCCTCCGTGGTAGAAGTCGCGCCAGCCCTGCCGCGCGAGCGTCTCCAGACACCTGGCCAGCTCGGGCTGGATCAAGAGACTCCCTGCGGCAAGAGGCCTGCCGTCCCTGAAGAACCTCCGGGAGGCCAGGGAATCGCGGGAGAGATGGTCGGACTCCCTCTTGATGAGATCGTGCATGAGATGGGTCACGCGGACACCATCTTTTGCTGCCTCGATGGCCGGTTCGAGCACCTGGTCCAGGCTGAGCTTACCGTATGTTTCGAGCAGGTAACCCAGGGTCGCGGGTGTGGACGGCACCGTCGATGCTGCAAGCCCCACTGTTATAGGCTTCTTCGGGATCTTCGTGGGGTCGACGCCGAAAGGCGCGCGCGATGAGCCGTCCACTGCGATGGCCCTCTGGCCATCGTCCAGGTAGAGCAGGGCCATTGTCTGGCCTCCGAGGCCTGATGCCTGGGGCTCGCTCACTCCGAGACACAGAGCTGCGGCCACCGCTGCGTCCACGGCGTTGCCTCCTGCCTTGAGCATACGCACGCCGGCGTCCGTGGCTACTGACGAGGCCGTGGAAACCATGCCGAGGGAGCTCGTGGCGACGCTGGGTTTCCTCTTTCCCAGGGTGCTTGGCCGTACCGGCGTAGAATTACTCGGGAAAGCAGTCGCCATCGTTATTCCACTTCCCTTTGCGCCGCCGCATGTTTCCGCTCCTCGATCCAGTGCTCGACGTCTTCGCGTTTGAAGCGCCAGGTGCCGGCCACCTTGAAGCCGGGAAGTTCGCCCTTTTGCGTGAGGCGATAGACGGTCTTTGTGTCCACGTTCAGATAGTTGGCCACTTGACGAACGGTCATAGACGGAGAGTCCACTTCGTATACCTCTCAGAAGTCGGGGTAACTTAAGGTAATCTAGTCCAAACTGGGGCAGGGTGTCAAGCTGTACTTTGGAGACCCAGTTGACCTCTAGATGTAGCTCCTGTACAGTTTAGCCTTGGAACAGCGGGTGACTCGAGGATGAACGAGGTGCCGATTATCCTCCGGCTCGCCGTGGCTATGATTTCTAAGGTATGTGCTATCTGGCACCGGGCTGCCGAGAAGGAGGTGGTGTTTCCGGCAGGGAGGTCGTGTTTCCGGCAAGGATGCGGAAATTGACAGAAAGCGTAGGGAGACATGGGAGTGAAGAAGACTACCACACGTGAAGAGGAGGGGCATCATGGCTAAGGTTGCACGAGAAATGGTGGAAAAAGCAGGCGTCAACGTTGACCAACTCGTTGAGCTGCTGGTCAAGAACGCTGCTGCAGAACTTACTACGTATTACTACTACACGATCTTGCGGGTTAATCTGATTGGGCTGGAAGGCGAGGGAATTAAGGAAATTGCTGAAGTAGCGCGTATTGAAGATCGCAATCACTTTGAAGCATTAGTTCCCCGCATATACGAACTTGGCGGAGAGCTGCCTGAGAACATGAAGAATTTTCACGACATGTCAGCGTGTCCGCCTGCCAGTCTGCCTAAGGACCCAACGGACGTTAAGGCGATGCTGAAGGTGCTGGTGGAGGCCGAGCGGTGTGCGGTCAGGGGATACACGCACATTTGCGGTCTGACGGCCGGCAAGGATCATCGCACCTATGATTTGTCTCTCGCAATTCTGAACGAGGAAGTTGAGCATGAGTCGTGGTTCTCAGAGTTCCTGGGCGAAGGTCCTTCAGGCCACTTCATGCGTAGAGGAGAGACTTCTCCGTTTGTGTCGAAGTTCCTTAGGTAGAATCCATGTGGCAAGTCTGGGCAGGTTGGGCGTGTCTTCAGTAATCTGGGATAGGCTGCCACGTGGGTTTCATGACTTGGAATGCGTACCTACAAGAAGGAAGATCTTCTGCAATATGACGGGAAGGGTGGCAGAGCTGCGTACATCGCCTGCAACGGGAAAGTATATGACGTATCAGGAAGTTTCCTGTGGCAGGAAGGAAAGCACCAAGTCCTCCATACTGCCGGCAGAGATTTGACTCAAGATCTTGCTCAGGCCCCGCACGGTGGCAGCATACTTGAGAAGTTTCCGGTCGTCGGGCTACTCGAGGGAAGTTGATCCAAGACGGGAGCGGGGCTGCAAGGCCTTGATTTCAAAAGGCAGGAGCAAGTTTTGCCGTTACACACAGTGTTAATTGCCTTCGGCCTGACTCTGTTCGCGGGGCTGGCTACCGGTATAGGAAGTGCGATCGCATTTTTTGCCAAGAGAACGAATACCCGTTTCCTCGCAGGCGCGTTGGGGTTTTCTGCCGGCGTCATGATCTACGTGTCGATGATCGAGATCTTCGGGAAAGCCAGAGATTCGCTCGCGCCGGCCCTGGGTAACAGCAGGAGCTACTGGTTCACTACGCTGGCCTTCTTCGCGGGGATACTGGTTGCAGGCATGATCGATAAGCTCGTTCCGTCGTTTGAGAATCCGCATGAGCCCCGCAGAATCGAGGAGATGGGTACCGGCCTGGAAGCCGCAGACAGGGGGCGGTTCATGCGAATGGGTCTGTTTTCTGCGCTTGCAATTGCCATTCACAATTTCCCGGAGGGGTTAGCCACGTTCACTGCGACGCTGAAAGACCCCACGTTGGGCCTCAGCATCGCTGTGGCCATTGCGATTCACAATGTCCCTGAGGGCATTGCCGTCTCCGTCCCTCTCTACTACGCCACGGGAAGTAAGAAGCTTGCATTTACGTGGTCATTTTTGTCCGGGCTTGCAGAACCAGTTGGGGCGATTCTCGGCTACTTGATACTGCTGAGATTTCTTAACGATGTTCTCTTTGGCTTTCTCTTCGCTTCTGTTGCGGGGATTATGGTCTTCATCTCGCTCGACGAACTGCTTCCGGCTGCAGAGAAGTACGGAGAACATCATCTTGCCATATACGGTGTGATTGCAGGAATGGTGGTGATGGCGCTCAGTTTGTCACTGTTTGCCTGATTGGTTTGTGTCCTCGTTTAAAAGCATGTGTCATGTGCGAGCGACATGTCTCGCAGTAGACACGGGCAGTCTTGGCCTGTGAGCCGGTTTCGCGCTTGACTTCGGCGCAATTTTGTGATAACCTACCTTTTTGAGACAGCTTTAGAAGACTGACGGCATAAAATCCCTTAAGCAGTACATGGCATCTCCAGCAAAGCAAGACAGCTTGCGGTGCGCTGTCTAATTATCGTGCCTTGACCTAAGGTTTGGGCCTCATTGGGACACCACGGCCCCTTTTTCGTCTCGGCAACGAGACACTAGTGGAAGGCAGATGACTGCACATGGCACCGCGTGCTCAGAGCGGAGGACTCTGAATTGTCCCTTAAGGGCATGAGTTTCTAGTACAAGCATTCCGGGAAAGGGGGAGAGTCATGAGACGCTTGAAGATAATTGAAGCGGCCGCACTTCTTGTCTTCACTAGCACTCTGGGGGTGTCCACGTGCGCTTTGGCTGCCTGGCACGCAGACGGGAATCCTGTCTGCACGGCTGGGGTGGGTGAGTTTGATTGCGCAATTGCACCGGACAACTCAGGTGGAGGCATCTTTGCGTGGCTGGACATGCGCAGCGGCAATCAGGATGTCTACGCCCAGCGTGTAAGCTCGTTGGGCGGTGTCTTGTGGGACACCAGTGGGGTTCCGATCTGCACAGCCTCAGGGGCTCAAGACAATTTTCGGCTTATTTCAGACGGAGCAGGTGGTGCCATCATTACCTGGGCTGACTATCGGAGCAGCTTGAACTTCGACGTCTATGCACAGCGCGTAAGTCCATCTGGCAATGTGTTGTGGGGTGCCAATGGGATCGCGATCTGCACAGCCTTCTGGGACCAAGATAGACCAGCCATTGTTTCAGATGGGGCAGGCGGCGCCATCATTGTCTGGCAAGACTATCGAGGCGGCATCTACGGTGACATCTACGCGCAGCGTGTGGACCCATTGGGCAATGTGTTGTGGGGCGCGAATGGTGTTGCTATCTGCACCGCAGCGTATGACCAGCAGTTGCCTGATATCACCTCAGACGGAGCAGGCGGAGCTATTATTGGCTGGAGTGACCAGCGGAGCGCCACTCACCCTGACATTTACGCGCAGCGTGTTGACGCATGGGGCGTTGTGCAGTGGACACCTGACGGTATTGCCATCTGCACAGCTGCACAAGAACAGCTAGGTCCCTTGGTCATCTCAGATGCTGCCGGAGGAGCCATCATTAGCTGGATAGACTACCGCAACAGTAGCAATTTTGACATTTATTCCCAGCGTATAAACGCCGGGGGCGTAGTACAGTGGGGCGTGAATGGTACATCAGTGTGCATGGCCGCGGACCACCAGTATCTTGCAGGAATGTTGCCAGATGGAGCAGGTGGAGCCATCATTAGCTGGAATGACTTTCGAAACGGTATGGATTCTGACCTCTACGCGCAGCGTGTAAACGCGGTGGGTGTATGGCAATGGACAACGGACGGCATTGCGATTTGCGTAGCCTCTGGGGATCAGGGTGTTACTTTCCATGCTCCGGTGGCATCAGATGGAACAGGTGGAGCCATCTTTGTCTGGGAAGACAGTCGTAGTATGGATTCTGATGTTTACTCCCAGCGTGTTGACGCGTCGGGCACAATCCAGTGGACGGCAAACGGTGTTCTGGCCTGCACGTCGACGGACGATCAGCATGCTCCTGTGATAATGGGAGACGGAGCAGGTGGGGTCATCATTGGTTGGGAGGACCAGCGAGGCGGTGCTGACGGTATCTACGCGCAGTATCTCAATCCTTACGGCGAATGGCACGTTGCGCCTGAGATTGCTTTCGTTTGCGATGTTCCTCACGACCAGGGCGGCTACGTTTCCCTGGCCTGGGACCGCTCCAGTAATGATGTCTGGCCCCGGCAAATCGTTACTCACTACTCTGTCTGGAGAGCCGTCCCTCCGGAGGTTCTGCTTTCCATGCCAGGGTCAGTTGAGCTGGTAAGCGGCTCGGATATCGTGGAGGAGTTCTCAGGGCCAGCTTTCCGTGTGACCACGTATGGGACCACGGACCAATACTGGGAGTGGGTTGCTACCATCGGTGCTCATTACCTCAGTTCCTATGGCCATACAGCCTCGATGCTGTTTGATTCAACTTCTGCCTCGAGTGGTTATCACACATTCTTCGTTTCCGCGCACACAGCTGATCCCTTTGTTTTTTGGGACAGTGATCCCGATAGTGGATACAGTGTAGACAACCTCTCCCCGGACCCACCGGAGGAGTTGGCAGGAGACTACAGCTATCCTCCGGCCGAGCTTATGATCACGTGGGCTCCGAACAGTGAGGCAGACCTGTCTCACTACGCTGTATACAAGGGTGACCACGAAGGATTTGTCCCTGACGTGAGTAATTGTCTGGGGGCACCTGAGGATACTTTCTTCGTGGATAGTTCCTTTGACCCCAATGTAGATAACTATTACAAAGTAAGCGCATGGGACATCCACGAGAACGAGAGTGGCTACTCTCTCTTGAGGCCTGACGAGATAACCGGCGTGTCGGGTTCGCCGGATGTTCCTAGCGTGACTTTGCTCGAGCAAAACGTTCCGAATCCATTTAACCCGGTTACAGTGATACGATTCTCACTGGCCGAAGCTGGACGTACGGCTCTCAGAGTATACGACGTGGGAGGGAGACCCATACGCGCTCTCGTGGACGAGCCTCTGGGCGCTCGCAGGTACGAGGTAGTCTGGGACGGCCGAGATGACGGCGGCGCTCTCGTTGCCTCTGGCATCTACATATACCAGCTTGAGGCTGCGGGCTATACTGAGGCGAGAAAGATGGTTTTGCTCAGGTAATTTACCTTCAAGCAATGTCGCTGAACAGAATCGGGGCCGGCCGTTGGCCGGCCCCGTGCTTTTGCTGGACAGGACGGAAGCGGAGGCGCGGTGGTCGTGAAAATCGGTCGCGCAATCGAGCAACGTAGGATTCCTGAGTTCATTGAGAGCTTCGGCAGCTCTATGGATGTCACCACCCCCTGAGATCGCCCCAGTTCTGGAGTTAGTTATCGACTATTATGTGGCGGTCGAGAAAGCGGGTTTGTTATTCTGAGTAAGCGTTACACGGCGGAGTGGGTCATCTTGTTCCCACAGAGAAGCTCGATGAAATCTTAGGTGTCATTATGGAATATTTCCCTGATGTCGAGGCCACGATCATGCATTGCCTTGTGTCAACGGAGTTCCTGACGCCATCTGCCTACGATTCCTACTGCTTGCTCCACGAATTTGTCTCGCTTTCCGTGCGTGATCATCTGGTTTAGACTCATGCAAACGCTGATGTCCTTCTCCAGGCAATAATACGCGTCACAGTCGTAGGCCCCGCCGTGGCCGTAAAAGGTAAGCCCGCAGATCACCCGCTTCATGATCCCCAGTCCGTAATCGTATTCCTCTCCTCCGAAACCTCTGTCCGCCGCTTCCAACATCAAAGCCAGCGTCGATTCCTTTTCGAACAATTCTCCTTGAAGCAGGGCCCGGAAGAACTTATTTAACTCCTCGCACGTGGAGACGATTCCTCCATCGCCCCAATCGAAGGATGTATTGACGTAGCGATTGATGTCCACCTGTTGGAAGAAGGCGTGCGAAAAAGGGTCGCTTCCTCTGGGTTCTTCGTAGAACTCGAGATAGCTGTTCTCCATTCCGAGCTCATCGAAGATCCGTTCCCTGTACTGGGCCTGCAGGGTGGAGCCGGTCGCTTTCTCAATAATCATGGCCAGCAGTACGTAGTTAGGATCGGCGTATTGCCAGCCCTTACCGGGCGGAAATGCGGCCTTTTGGTTGGTTCGATAAGCAAAGTACTTCTCCAGTATCTTCTCTGGACTGAACTGTACGTCCGGGTGCTCGAGCACATCGGCGATGAATCTGGCATCTTCCATATAGTCGGTAATGCCGCTGGTGTGGCCGAGCAACTGCTCGATCGTGATATGGTGTCCATACGGAACACCGGCGTGGATGTGCAAGCTGTCCGGATCTACCTGCGATGCGTCAAGATATTCCTCCAGGGTGTCGTCGAGACTGACTGCTCCCTCTTCCATCAGCTGCAGGATGACCGTTGCCGTCAAGGTTTTGGAGATGCTGGCGATCTTGAACTTGTGGTCCGGTGTCATGGCTTCGCTCTCACCGTCCGCCAGGCCGGCAGCGCCTTTCCACTTAAACGCAGGACCTTCCATGAGCAAGACGACGTTGTGGACGGGACAGTCGCTCAAGGTGTCAATTTGACTGTCAACAAGGGCCTGGAGCTCCTCCGCCAAGTTCCGGGTTGTCCCAGATGTCCCGGACGCTGGTGCACCGGTGTCCGTATGGGCCGGCGGTGCAAAAGCGAGGATCGCTCCGAGCATAAGACCCGCGGAGACAAGTAAGGCGATGGATCGTGTCATGTCCCCTCCGCACGTGAGGTGTGGTTTGACATCCTCACACAATACTATACGGCTGGCATGTGCTGGCGGTTGCAGGGAGGACAGGGGGTCCGTAAACGCTATCTTGTCATTAGACACTCAGTATAATCTATTGGATGTGATACACTGAAGCAGACGTTCGGAATCACCAGACCGTCACGCTCAAACTCGGGAGGAGCATAACCGTGACTGTAGTACGGATCGTTGTACTGATGTTCGTTGCGGCCGTGTTGGGCGGTGCTCCTGTCCTGGCCGCTGTTCCCAATGGGACCTTCTCAATCGTCGCCTACGACCCCCAGACTCAGGAGCTCGGCGTGGCCGTTCAGTCGCGCGCTTTCAGCGTGGGGGCGGCCGTGCCGTGGGCAGAGGCGGGCGTGGGGGCGATCGCCACCCAGGCATCCACTAACGAGTCATTCGGTCCACAGGGGCTGGCAATGTTAGGCGCCGGACACTCGGCCCAGAACGTCCTCGACATGCTTCTTATTAGCGACCCCGGGCGCGAAAACCGCCAAGTGGGGATAGTCGACGCATACGGACGGTCGGCCTCGTTTACCGGTAGCAAGTGCCTCGCGTGGGCCGGCGACACAACCGGCGCCGGGTTCTCGGTACAGGGCAACATACTCGCGGGGCCCGAGGTAGTAACCGCGATGGTACGCGCATTCTCGGAAACCGGGGGAGAACTAGCCGAACGATTGATCGCCGCGCTCCACGCCGCCCAGGCGGCGGGCGGCGACAGTCGGGGCCAGCAGTCAGCGGCGTTGCTGGTCGTGCGTCCGAGCGACCGCTACCCCGAGTACCACACGCGTTACATCGAGCTTCGCGTGGAGGACCATCCTGATCCGATCAACGAGCTCGAGCGCGTGTTCCGCCTCCACCAGGCGAGCGACCTCTTGCGCGCCCACCTTAGGTACGCGGAGCACTTCGACACCACCGGCAACGCTGAAGCGGCTAAGCACGAACGGGAGCGAATAGGCGAGACGCTCGTGCGCACGCTCGCGCGAGATGACGCCGACGCGGGTTCGCTAAATGCACTGGCGTGGTACTGCGCTACCTCGGATGTGTATCTAGAGGAATCGCTCGAAGCCGCACGTCGCGCGGCGGACCTGGAACCGGAAGATACCGCGATACTCGACACGCTAGCAGAGGTGCTGTTCCGGCTCGGCCGTGCCAAGCAAGCAATCGAGGTGATCGACAGAGCCATTGCTATCGACCCCGACGATGAGTATCTTCAGGAACAGCGGAAACGGTTCACGGGAGACTAGCAAAACCGGGTATTACCGCCCTGCACCTTGGGGCGCGAGACTGGCTCCGAAGGTTGGACCTATCACCAACTGTTCGAGCCTTCGTGGTGGCGTCAGTCGCGGCCTTAGAACGCTGGCTCCTCTCGCCGGATGATGTTAGATACTTTTTGTCTGAGGTGGGTCCCGCGACCTTCTAGCTATCACGAAACTGCAACTAAAGCTCTCCCTTCACATTAGATGAGAGCACTTTGAGGGTAAAGTGTTCAGGATAATTGACGATTGACAATAATGACACCTTGAGGTATGATGGTTTGAGCTCCCAAGTCGAGGGTTACTCGCAGACTGGAGCATGTGTTTCTGAGTTCGTAGAAGGTTGAAGAGGACAGGTTGAGATAGCCGCTGTAAGACCGACGATATTCCGCAGTAAGTGCCCATCATTGATCTTCCGCTAGAGTCTATTCATTCGGCCCTCTCTGGTCTATTACTTCGGAAAGACATACGTAATCTGAAATGGCTGGCAACTACTGAAGGTGGTGGTTAAAAAGGTCAATTAAGTCTCTGAATCGTTTTTCGTAATGTGAATCATGTTTTGGGTTAGGATTCTCTTTAGTTTGGTAATGTTGTTGTCAGAGAGGTCTGAATTGCTATTTTGCTTCTACCTCCGAGAGGGACATTATGAGGCAGAGAGACCGACAAGAAGTGGAGATTAGAATGCAGAATAGCAGACTTTACGTAGGAAACCTCAGTTATTCGACGGCCAGCAGTGAGCTGGAGCAGTTGTTCTCTAGCCATGGTGAGACCAAGGAAGTCAAGATAATTGAGGGAAAAGGGTTTGGATTCGTAGAGATGTCCAGCGTATCCGAGGCCGAGAAGGCCAAGGAGGCGTTGGATGGTTACGAGTTTCAGGGCCGTGCCTTGAAAGTTGACGAGGCTCGTCCGCGCAGAAACAATGAGAGTAGAGGTTATCAGAGATACTAAGATCTTCTAGACTGTAATCCTGCCTCAGTACAAATAGCCAGCCATTTTAGATGACAGTGAATCGGGGGGAGATTATGAGCTCCCCCCGATTTGCTTTAAGAAAGGCAGAACCGTTTACCCGTGAAGTTTCACCTTTCGCGCAGAGTGGCTCCCCTCGCTGGACGATGTTAGAAATGCTTGCCTGGTGGGATAATGTGGTTCGAGTGGGGTGTGGCTCCCCGGGTTGGTCAAAAGCAAAACTTTCGGGGCCGTATTTCGATTCCGACGCCAGGTCGGGCGTCCCGACATTTGAGGATGTCGAGACCGCTTGCGGTTGCCGTCAGGCCACGCTATGCTGACCTATGAAATAGGTCATATAACCTACATTGGAGGTCGGTGATATGCTGGAAGCTCTGTTCGGATCCGTCAACAGGGAAAGAGTCCTGTTGTTTCTGTATGCCAGGAAGGAAGGCTACTCCAGGGAAATCTCCAAGCTCTTCAGGACTGACCTGAGCCAAATCCAGAACCAGTTGGAAAGACTGGAAATAGGTGACGTGCTCTGTAGTCGAAGTATGGGAAAGACGAGGCTATACGAGCTAAACCCCCGATATCCTTTTCGTGCCCAACTGGAGGCACTCCTGGATAAGGTGCTGTCCTTCTATCCTTCTGAAGAGCGGGAACGGCTCACCATGATAAGGCGAAGGCCGAGGAGGAAGGGCAAGCCTCTATGAAATCCCTTACCGATATGTCACTCGGTGAGCTTGCAGCGCTTGTGTGGACCCATCTGCACGGGCACGGTATCGAGTGTGTGCTGACCGGAGACGCTTGTGTGTCCATATACACTATGAGCCGGTATCAATCCTATGACCTGGACTTTGTTGAACGCGTGCCGCAAAGCAGGAAGAGAATAAAAGAGGCACTCACTGAACTCGGTTTTTTCGAAGAGAATCGCTATTTCAGACATCCTGACACAAAGTTCTTTCTAGAACTCCCAGCTGGCCCTCTCTCATTGGGCAGTGAGCCTGTTAAGGCTACAGTGACTCTGCAGTTTCCGACCGGTCAGCTAGTACTCCTCTCTCTCCTACGGATTGTGTGAAGGATAGGCTTGCTGGCTACTACTATTGGAATGACAATCAGAGCCTCAAGCAGGCTTTACTTGTGGCCGAGAGTAGTGAGATTGAGATTGAAGAGATCCGCAGGTGGTCTGAGGGGGCATTAGTTCGGTTCAAATCCGGACTGGCTCCCCGGGTTGGTCAAAACGTAGAACTTTCAGAGCGGCACTTCGGTTACCGTACATTTACCACGGCCACCCTTTGGAAGGAGGCTGGAATGAAAGCGCGTTACGTCATAAGAATTGCAGTCGCAATTCTATTCTTCCGTCTTGGTCTGGCTGCTGAAGGCTGCAGTGCCTATGGAGCTGATTTTTCCGAATTGTCGGAGCGGTCGGAATACCCGGAATCACAGGATCTCCCGGCATACTTGAAAGATAGGGGCACCGGAATCCCGACCTCGATGTTTGGCACCTATATTCATCCAGGAGAGCTGTTGGTTTATCCGTTCTTTGAGTACTACTATGATAACAATATGGAATATGAACCCGCCGAATTGGGTTTCTCACTTAAGCGAGACTTTAGGGGGCCGTACCGGGCAAGTGAGGGCTTGATATTCCTGGGTTACGGCCTGACAGACCGGCTGGCGTTCGAATTGGAGGCGGCCGTGATAAAGGCGTCGCTAGAGAAATCTTCCGACGACCCTTCGGCGATGCCAGCCAAACTGAACGAATCGGGACTGGGTGACGTGCAAACTCAGATAGACTGGCGTTGGTTGACAGAAACGGACACTCGACCCGAGGTCTTTAGCTATGCTGAAGTCGTTTATCCACACGACAAAGACAAAGTGTTAATTGGAACAAGCGATTGGGAGATTAAGGTGGGAACGGGCTTGATTCGCGGCTTCAGCTGGGGGACGCTCACCGCGCGAGCCGCACTTGAGTATGCCGCGGCCGACGACAAGGCGGAGTTGGGTGAGGTAGCGGTCGAATACCTCAAGCGCGTTTCACGTTCCTTGCGCGTCTATTTAGGAATAGAGGGAACGCAGGACGAGGTAGAACTCATAGCCGAGGCACAGTGGCACTTGAACCCCTTCATGTTTGTCAAGTTCAACAACGCTGTCGGGGTAACATCAAAGGCGACCGATTGGGCTCCGGAGGTCGGCATTATGTTCTCGGTGCCTACGCGTTAGCTCGCAGGTTTGCCGATCTGGCCGAAGCGTGATTTGTGGTAAACGAGGGAGGCTACCCATGAAAAAACGGCTGTCTGTTGCTTTGGTCACTCAGTTAGTCTTGTGCATTCACTTCGGTCTGTTTGCCTCAAACTGTCGTGCCCTGGAGGGCAGGGGAGACGAATCGGTCAAATGGACGGAGTCGTTCGATTTGGATGACTGTGACTTTTCTTCTGTGGGACGGAATGCGTATTTTGTCCTGGAGCCCGGGTACCAGCTCGTTCTGGAAGGAATCGAGGGCAAGGATACTCTTGCAGTGTGGATCACCGTATTGAATGAAACCAGAACAATCGGAGACGTGGAGACTAGGGCGGTGGAGGAAAGAGAGGTAGTCAATGGCAAGGTCGTTGAGATATCGAAGAACTTCTATGCCATCTGCACCCGGGCAAACAGTATCTTCTACTTTGGCGAGGAGGTTGATATCTTCAAAGATGGAAGACTGGTAAGCCAGAGCAGTGAATGGAGGGCAGACGCCGAGGGCGCGAGCGTGGGATTGATGATGCCCGGCATCGTCCTGTTGGGAGCAAGGTATTACCAGGAGATTGCTCCTGGCGTGGCAATGGATAGAGCAGAGATACTGAGCGATAGGGAGACAGTTGAAACGCCTGCGGGCACTTTTGAGAAGTGTCTCAAGATAGAGGAAACAACGCCTCTTGAGCCTACAGATAAAGACTACAAGTACTATGCCCCGGGAATTGGCTTGATCAGGGATGAAGACCTGCTGCTGAAACAGTACTCGTTCGTAGATAGATAGGATGACTGCAGGCGACGTTCCTTAATAGTGTGTTACTCCGGGATAGGTTAGTTTGTTTGAGTGAGGGGCCAGCGAAGCGCGGGCTATTCAATTCGCCTTAGGGGGGAGCCGTATGACAAAGGAGCGACAAACTTCTGTTGTCTGTCAAATCTGTAAGCAAGAGAAGAGATTGAGCGAGGTCATACCTGCGGAATTGGTCAGAGAGCCTGTTGCAGGGACAATTCGCCAGACACATCCCGATTGGTCTTCACGTGGTTTCATTTGCCTTTCTGACCTAAACGGCTTCAGGGACAAGTAGGTCAAGGATGTTCTGGAGAAGGACAAAGGGGAAATTTCGGCATTGGAAGAGCAGGTGGTGAAGAGCTTAGCGCAGCAAGAGCTTCTGTCCAGCAACGTCAACATAGAGTTTGACCAGCGGCTGACCCTCGGACAACGTCTGGCGGACAAGTTTGCCGAATTCGGTGGAAGTTGGCGCTTCATTACCATCTTTGCGGGGGTACTGGCCCTTTGGATTGGCGTAAACTCCCTTGTGTTGATCTGGAGGCCTTTTGATCCGTACCCTTTCATCCTTCTTAATCTTGTCCTCTCCTGCATTGCAGCCATCCAGGCTCCCATCATTATGATGAGTCAGAACCGCCAGGAGGTAAAGGATCGGCTGCGAGCAGAACACGACTACAGAGTGAATCTCAAAGCAGAGCTGGAGATTCGGCATCTGCATGAGAAAATGGATCATCTTCTCATGAATCAATGGCACAGGCTTTTGGAAATCCAAGAGATTCAAACGGAATTGTTGGAAGAAGTTGCTCGCAAGACAGAGGGGGGAGATAGCGTTTGAGTTATAAGGCACACGGCTTGTTGAGATGGAACGCGTTCGGTCGTGACTCTCCGCTATCTTTGCCCCCTTCCCTGTGTCAAAGAGTCTCTTGAAAACTCGTCAATGAATCTCCTCGCCAACCGCTGACACGCTCCTGCTTGCTTGCGGCAGATGATGCTAACTAGGCCGCACGCATAGTGGTCCAGAAAAGCGGGCCGGCCCACCGTTACCAAAACTAACTCTAAATCTGGACCGATCTCAGGGCGTCAGGTCAGCAGGAAGCACAGAGAAGTCTTTACAGTCTCCAGCGATGTCAGTACTCTTGAACCCACACAGAGCAAAGTACGGAGTCAAGAGTGTCAAGGAGGGCTTAAAGAGATGGCGCACAGAGGAGACTTGTTTCCGAATCTACCAGAGAGGTTACGGGGCATGGAGGAGCTGGTTGGGAATCTCTGGTGGAGTTGGCATCCGGAGGCCAGAATGATTTTCAAGATGCTGGACCGTCAGGCGTGGAAGGAAAGCGGTCACAATCCGGTCAAGATGCTCCTGGAGATTCCGAGACAAGCCTTGGAGGCTGCGGCTGGGGACCCGGCCTTTCTGCATCATTACGATGTAGTCCTTGCCGATTTCAGGCAGTACCTGGAGAAAGAGAGACCCTGGCCCGATAGAAATAGAGTTGCTCCTGATACACACACCATCGCCTATTTCTCCGCGGAATACGGCCTGCATCATTCTCTGCCGTTTTATGCTGGTGGATTGGGTTTTCTGGCCGGGGACTTCATGAAGGAATGCAGTGATTCCAAGATACCTCTTGTTGCTACGGGATTCATGTATCCCGAAGGATACGTTCGACAGCGGATCCGTGAAGACGGTTGGCAGGAGAATCTTGTCCAAGCTCTGGATCGTGACGCCGCGTCTGTGTCCAGAGTGATTGGGGAAGACGGAGAGCAAGTCCTGGTGGAGGTGCCCCTGGTGAAACCTTCGATTCATGTGGCCGTTTGGAAGGTAGCAGTCGGACGTGTGTGGTTGTACCTCATGGACACGGATATCGAGATCAATGATCCTGCCGTTCGAAAGATGTCTGCTCGCCTCTATATTAGCGACCTCGAACAGCGACTCCGTCAGGACATAGTCCTTGGTATCGGCGGTTCAGTGGTTCTGCGCGCTCTTGGCATCAAATCCTCGTTGGTTCATCTAAACGAGGGGCATGCTGCTTTTGCCCTGTTGGAGAGTATCAGAGAGCGCATGGAAGAAGGTGTCAGCTACGAAGAGGCACTTCAACAAGTGAGTCGCACTTCTGTCTTCACCACTCATACCCCAGTTGCTGCGGGGCACGATGTGTTTCCGTTCGAGTTGATGGAGAAATACTTCCTCACATACTGGCCCGCCCTTGGGCTAACTCGCGACAGATTTCTTGAGTTGGGAGTCAGCCCTAATCAACCATATGCCGGATTTTGTATGACGGCGTTCGCACTGAAGATGTCGGGGTACCGGAACGCGGTCAGTAAGAGACACGGCGAGGTGACGCGTCATGTATGGCACGCTCTCTGGGCGGATCTGCCCGAGCGAGAGGTGCCCATCGATCATATTACGAACGGAATCCACGTGCCTACTTGGATTGAACCCAAGATGAAACTCCTCTTCGACAAGTATCTTGGCCCGAATTGGCTCGGCGATCATGACAAACAGGTCGTCTGGGAGCTGGTGCAAGATATCCCGGACGAGGAGTTGTGGAAGACCCACTATTGGCTTAAGACCAAACTAATAGATGCTATCCGGGAGCGCTCGCGCCAACGCTGGGTAATGGACCGTGCCAGCTATCCCATTGCACTCGTTGGAGGTGCCCTGCTGGATCCGTCGGTGTTGACGATCGGCTTTGCGCGTCGTTTTGTCACTTACAAGAGAGCGGACCTGATCTTCCATGACGTTGCACGTCTGAAGAGACTTCTGAATGATCGATGGAAGCCCATTCAAATAATATTTGCGGGCAAAGCTCATCCGGCGGACGACCCGGCCAAGCAGATCGTTCAGAGGATCGTCAATTCGGCTCGTGACCCTGATTTCGGCGGCAGGATCGCGTTTCTGGAGGACTACGGGGAGCAATTCGCGCAGTACATGGTGCATGGTGTCGACGTGTGGTTGAACAATCCTATACCCCCCAGGGAAGCGAGCGGCACGAGCGGAATGAAGGCCGCCTTGAATGGAGTGCTCAACTTAAGCATCATGGATGGGTGGTGGCCAGAAGGTTTCAACGGTAAGAACGGTTGGGCCTTCGGTGGGGACAGCGTCGACGGAGACCGGGACAAGGTAGATGCTGATGCCATATACCAGATCCTGGAGAACGAGGTGATCCCACTCTATTACAAGGTGTCTGGCGACGGGGTGCCCGTCCAGTGGGTCAGGATGATGAAGGAATCGATAACGAGCGTTCCGGCCCGTTTTTCGGCTCGGCGAATGGTGAAGGAGTATGTTGAGAAATTCTACGCCGAAGCCTTGGATCAGACGAGACGAAAGGAAGGGTAGGGCGGACATGTCTCTTGAGATTCTGTGAACGCCAGAGATTGAGCCACAACCCACGTGTCAGGAAAGACAGAACCGTCTACTGGAGAAGTTCTACCTTTCGCACAATGGCTCCCCTCGCTGAACGATGTTAGGACTTTTTGCGCGGTGGAATAGTGTGGTTCATGTCCGGAGTGGCTCCCCGGGCTGGTATCCTAGTGCGTGGTTCTGTGGGATAGGGTGGAGGTTGAGATGAGTCGGGTGGCGGGGGGGCGCAGATGCATCAGCATCCTGCCTGGAATTGCCGTGGTTCGCACGGTGGGCTGGGATACAGGCTACCGGCTGCGGAAGCCTGTGGCCCATCGAGGATTACGCCCGTTATATACGGACCAGGAACTATGGTCTGCTTCCCAGAAACTGTCCAATGTTTGGGGTGCACCTCAGTCTCAGTTGGGCGAGTACTCTTCTGACAACCTCCTATACGATGAGCTCACAAAGGAGGCTCTGCGATTTGCAGTCCAAGTTCTATACACACATTTCTCGGTGCCCGCAAGGAGCACCTGTCTCCCCCGAGAGATACGAGCCTAGAGGGAACCGCCAGGACGCCCCATCCTATTTGTCTGCCTCCCTCCTTCTCAGGGCTTGCTTCAATTCCGCAATCTCGGCCCTCATCTGTTCAAACTCTCTGTCAATGCGCGCTTGGTTCGCAGCTTCCGATTCCGCCCGCTCCGCCGCAATCTCGGACTCTGACTTACCCGGTACCATGGGGGCTTCCGCATCCGGAACGTTCTCGGCACTCAGAGTCGTAGGTGTTACGATGCCATACGGGCTAGGGACGTACATGAGCGTGAGCTGCATGTCGTACACTGAGATACTTCCGCTTTCTTCTTGAGCAAGAAAATAGAACGTAGTCGAGCCGGACGATGGTACGTAGAAGAGTCCGTGGACAGTGATAGGAACACCATAGTTTCCTGAAGCCGCCGTACCAGGGATCCCCCACCCCACGTCCTGGTTGACAGGAAAAGTCGTGCTAGACTGCGAGACTCCGAAACCCGCGGAGCTGGCGGTCCCGTTCGTGTGAACCGCCATTCCCTGACAGGTGCCAATCACCTGTACGTAACCCTCTGCGGGCAGGTTCACAGTTCGCGACAGGAGTGTCTGTACTGTTCCATCGAGGTCGACGGAGCTCGCTCCTTCCGTGTCACTTGCCACGCCCGGTTCGTTGAACATTTCGATTGCCGAAATCGAACTCACCGGGAGAATGACCGTGCTGTCGTTATCCTTGTACATACTGAACACTGCTGTGTTCGAGGAGCCCTGGATGTACATCTCGGGATTACCGGCTCCGTCCGCGTTGGCATCTACAAGAATGCCCGGACTGACGTTATCGCTCCACAGAATCAGGCTTCCGCCGTAGTCATTGGGATTTCCCATGAGCGACACAAGCCTACCCCCCGATTCGTCCAACATCTGTATGGCGCCGCCAACCCCATTGGAGAAGATATACACGGCAGGATCAACCCAGCCCTCGTGTAAGAGATGCAAATACGCGGTCCTGGTTGAGCAGCCCATGTCTATGTCACCGTAGGGCCGCAGGCTCAACATGTCGTCCGTGTCGACGCCAAGCCTGAGTGTCCTGAGTCCTCCCTGAACCCGGATGCGGGCCGTGCCCACTTCTCCGCCACTGGTGGCGACACCCATTTTTAGCCGGTAGGTGTCATCTCCGATCTTGAGGTCGCCTTCGGTGCTGGTGAGATCCCCGTTGCCGCCGGCAATGTGCAGCGGCGCGTCGGGATTCTGCTCGTCGATACCCACGTGGCCGTTTTCATCTATGACGAGGCGGTCTGTGGCCGCGGAGTAATCCCGTATGACGAATTTGCGATCGCCCGCCCCTGCGGCCGGGTTTGTGCCGTAGATCACCCAATCCTTATTCTCGGCGTTGAGGTAGAGGGCGGGACCGACCCCCGTCGGAGCGCTGAGTCTGAAATGGTACCCGATGTTGTCGCCCACCACCTCCATGTTCGCAAGCGGACTGGTAGTGCCGATGCCGACCTTGCTGCCATCGTTGTAGATGAGGTCCGAAGCGACCCAGCCTCCGCCGTTGTGTCGGATGGTCTGCCCGAGGGTACCGGGCGGAAGAGAACCGCTCCCTCCCCCCGTCAGCGAGAGCCATGTGCCACCGTCGTATCCTTCGAAGTCGGTACCGGACCACCGGATCGTCCCCGCGTTCGTGTTCGCCGTGTTACCGACGCGCACGGCGCCGCCGACATCGAGCTTCTCCTCCGGGTCCATCTTGTCGATGCCGATGTTGTATGTCCCGGATTCGGCGGTAAGGACGTCTGTGGCGCCGACCCTCAGGTGCCAGTTATCACTTGCGCCGACGTACGTCATGGCTTTCAATGCACCGGTCTTCAGGTACTCGATACCCGGGCTCGAATTGGTGCCTGCAGCGTTTATCCCCAACAGTGACCAAGATCCCAGAGCCGTTCCATCGAGCCTGATCCCGTGGAGGTCATCGGCGACCACGTGCAGCGGATAGGACGGCCCAGTTGTGCCGATGCCGACTTTCCCGCTGTCGGGAAACTCGTTGTGAGTACCGAACACTCCCTTCGCATTGAGAGCATACGGGGCACCTGTGAGCTTCGTGCGAGGCGAAAGTTCCGAACCTTCCCCGATCGTCACACCAAGCCAATACTGCTCGTTGAAATCGAGCGTGAGCGGAGTCACCTCTCCGAGCACCGCATTCAGAATTCCACCGGAGACATAGATGGTCTGGATTTCCGTCAAGAGTGCGGTACCGTTCGTCTCGACGTCATAGATTCTGAAGGTGAAGTCGTAGTTCTCATCGGCAACGACAGCACCCATATCGTCCTTGAGCACTCCCTGGTAGCTCATGGTCTGCGGCACGTGTCCCACGGCAGCAGTCGGTGACAGCACCGCCAGGAACACACAAACCCATATTGCCCTTCTCATGGTTGCCCCTCCTTTTTGCGCCCCGATGATGGGCGGCAAGCCACTCTCCATTCAGGCCAGAATCCTTCTCGTGAAAACAGTTGGATCCGTACTATTTAACGACGACGAATTTCTCCGTCTCCATGAAACGGTCCGCGCTGAGGCGGTACAAATAGACACCGCTTGCGAGATCCCCAGCGGCAAACTGCACCTTGTGTTCGCCGGCATCCATATGCCGGTCAATGAGTGTCATCACGAGCCTTCCCGTGACATCGTAGATCTGTAATCGTACGTGCGACGGCTTCGCAAGCGCAAAGGCGATGGTGGTCGCAGGATTAAACGGATTAGGGTAGTTCTGGTCAAGGCGGTAGACTTTCTGGACCGGTTGTGTTTCTGCGACGCCCGTTAGGGCAAAACGACAGAGGTACCAGAATCCCTGTTCGTTGACATAGTCACTATTGCCAACGAGATTGACCACCTGCTGGCCTACGGTGTGCAGCAATTGGAAATCAGCGCTCGTGGCCTTCGCGCCTCCGCTGCCGACGACATCCCAGGGGATGGTCTCGGCCGACACAAGAGACACGACGCAACTCAGGGACAACGGGACCATCAGAAAGAAGAGACATACTTTCATATTTCCTTCCTTGTCTCTGTTGGGACTGTCAAAAGGGTAAAACGCTCGGCTTATGGGTCAATTCAGTTCACGTGACTGCAGAATTCTTCTCGAGTCCTTTGCCTGTCCACCTCTTCTTAATGTGGGGGTACTGCGGGGGCAGGCTCGCGGGCACAGCAAACACCGCTCGGTTGGGGAGTGCAACGCACCGGAGCCGAGAACTCGACACGAGGAAAGAAAACTTCTATCAGCAACCTTGAGACTAACAATAGTCCATTATATCACATACACTTGCAGAGGTCAAGCGGTCGCATTGACTGGGTAGAGCACGGTATTCTTCACCTGAGCCTCTGAGGTCGGTCCAGATTTAGAGCTGGTTTTCTCCTATTATGTGGGCAGTTGAGAAAGAGGGTTTCTTATGCCTAGGAAGCGGACACGGTATAGCAGATCATCATCTAAGCTTCGTGAGAACGACTAGTTTTTCTGTGATGATGAAATACGCACTGCTGCGCAGAGATTGCGTGGGCTGCAACCGGTATGGCAGACCGCTCGGCAAACGCTTCTCACTATTCGGCTTGACCCTCTTACCTAACCGAAAGGAGGTGTTCTATGGAAACGCAGATGGAGAATTCGCGTTCGTATCCCTTGGCGTTCTTGGCTCCGCTCGCTGGACGAGGTTAGAACCGCATGTCTGACCGCAGCCTAGGGGTTAGTCCAATACGAACCAGCCGATAATTTACGTCCTGCCTTGATGTTATCCCCTAATGAGCAAGTCAAGCTCTGCGATAGGCTATCTGTTAGATTGGGAAGCCCAGAATCCGCCTGCTGAGAACATATCCTCCAAAGAAGAACGAATAGCGGACTGGAGTCAAATCAACGGTTTGAAACAGTTGACAGGAGGTTTTTCATAGAAGAACTTTTTGCGTGAGCGGAAAGTGCGGCGTGGCTATCCGTTCGCAACCCACTTCGGAGTGTTCTGAGTTTTTTCGGGGGTTCGAAGGGGTGGGGCCTCGTTGACCGGAGGGTCGCTAGTTCCGAGGTCTACCCGATCATCATCCTAGTCCCGCCTTTATTAGCAATTCTCTAAACCTCGGTTCATCAGGAATACGATAGCAATCAATCGGAATAACATTGCACCAGGGCAGAAAACTATCATGTTGTGTGCAAGCCTGTTCCAGCCAGTGCAACGCTTTGTCTGACTCACCGCGGGCCAAGTGAATATAGAAGAAACCCATGTGGGGCACATACTCATGTGTTGACCTCAGCTTCAGACTCTCGAAGAGTTTATCCCCTTGGACCTTCTTTCCAGACTCAAAGTAGGTTGCTGCAAGAATCGTCGCTGGCCACGGTGTTCCGGGACCAAGTGCAACCGCTTTCTCAAATTCTGCAATCGCTTCTTCGATCATTGATTTTGCCCGATATGCGAGACCGAGATAATAGTGTGCTAAGTAGAAAGTTGGGGTCATCGTTAGGGTCATCTGCAATTCCTCTATCGCATTGTCATACTGACTGCCCCAAATGCACGCAAGACCCACGTGTGCGTTAACAATGTTCGAGAGCGGATCTAGCTCTTGTGCTCGCTTCGCCTTGACTATTGCTTCGTCGTGGCGCTGGGTTAGCGACAGAAACCAGGAGTGGCTCATGTGAACCATCGCAGAGTTCGGGTTCAACTGCAGGGCTTGTTTCAATTCTCTTTCTGCTAACTTCCAGTTCCAGTCATAATACGCATAAACTAGACCCAAAGCAGCGTGGGCCTCGCCGAGCGTATCATCGATTTCCAGAGCCTTGTTCACGTATAGCTTCGCACGCGGGTACGCCTCGTTTGGGGCCATGTTCCCAAAATAGGAAGAAACGTAGAAGACTTCGGCCAGCCCATAATAAGCCAATGCGTAGTCTGGATCCTTTTCCAATGTCCGTTCAAAATAGTCGATGGCTTCCTTGAATCCATCGGCTGTGTACATTCGCAAGAAGTGGATACCTTTCAAATAGAGGTTGTAAGCCTCCAGATCAAGTGTATGACGCTTCAAAATCGCCGTCTTTTCTTCTCCCAAAAGCTCAACCTTCAGCTTGTCTGCGACCGCCAGCCCGATTTCGTCCTGAATGGCAAAGATGTCCTCCATGTCACGGTCATATTTCTCCGACCAGAGATGGTAGCCATCGGCTATGTTGACGAGCTGAGTCGTAATGCGCACCCGTTTCCCGGCTTTCCGAATGCTACCCTCAAGAATCGTCTCCACGTTCAGTTTCTTGCCGATCTCGCGGATGTCGACGTGCTGGCCCTTGAAGGCAAAAGCTGAAGTGCGAGCAACGATATGTAAACCGGCCACGTGCGTCAGAGCACTTATGATCTCCTCCGACATGCCATCACAGAAGTACTCCTGTTCTTTGTCCGCACTCAGATTAACGAATGGCAAGACGGCGACAGAGGGCTGGCGTTGTCTCTTGGAAAGACGCTCCTCCGAAATCCCAGGTTCAAGCTGTTTTCTGAGCGATTCCAAGTCGGCCAGAAAAGCCCTTGCGCTTTCGTATCGCTCTCCTGGGACTTTGGCCAGAGCCATCTTGACAATGCGCTCCAGTTCCATCGGAATACCAACTCGCAAATCCGTCAGTGAGTCCGGCTCTTCATTCAGGATCGAGTACATCATCGCCTGTTCATAGTCGCCTCTGAATGGTGTCTCGCCGGTGATCATTTCATATAACACGACGCCCAGGGCCCAGATATCCGACCGCAGATCGACGTCCCCGCCCTTGAGCTGTTCGGGCGACATGTAGATGACTGTCCCCGGCGCCGCGCCGCTCCTGGTCAGTTTCGTCCGGCCGCTGAGCTTGGCTAGCCCGAAGTCGACTATCTTCGCCAGTCCATCACTCGTCACGAAGATATTTCCCGGCTTGACGTCCCGGTGGACGATCCCTTTCTCGTGAGCTTTGGAGAGGCCCGACGCCACCTGGATCGCGACCAACACCGCCTCCTCGACGCCCATCGGGCCGCGCTCGATCTTAACCTGGAGTGACTCTCCTTCGTAGCACGGCATCACGATGAACATCCGGCCGTCGGGCGTTTCATCGATCTCGTGAATCGAACAGATATTTGGGTGGTCGAGGGAAGAGGCCGCCTGCGCTTCCTGTACGAACCGTTTTCTCGCCGTGGCATCGCTGATCGATGGCGGAAGGAACTTGAGGGCAACCGTACGCTTGAGTCTAGTGTCCTTGGCCTTGTAGACCACACCCATCCCGCCTTGGCCGAGCTTCTCGAGGATCTTGTAATGGGAAATGGTCTTGCCTATCATGGGTAATTCACCCTCGGTACCTGTGAGCCTCAGCAATCTTCAGACTCAGATTCAGCAGGGTCAGCCTGTGATAGGATTCTACTGCGGGATAAGGCTTGGTTCAAGGCAATGTTAGAAGTGAAGCCGAGGGTGGCAATTTGGAGCTCCTGCGGGCTGCGTGTCGAAGGCTGTTGAGATGGAGAAGAGTGACAGCAGCGAGTTGTGGGCCTCAAAGCAGAGAGCTCCCCTCACTGGACGACGTTCGAACTTTTTGTGTGGTGGGAGAGGGGATGGGTTCACTCTGACGTATCCTTCGTATCTTCCCTCATCCGTTGACAGTCGGATAGTAACTTGGGGTACATGCCTCATGCTCCGGAACTCTCTGAATCATCGGGGATTACGCCGGTTGAATACGGACCAGGAACTATGCCGATACTGACATAGAACGTGGTAGAATAAACGGCGGCAGGTCAGGGCCAGCTCGACGGAGGGCTGATGGCCAATCCTGGCCGGATCAAAGCAATCTTCGGGGAGATTCATGAAAGCGATTGTATACACAAAATACGGACCACCGGATGTTCTTGAATTAAAAGAGGTGGATAAACCTATTCCCAAGGACGATGAAGCCTTGATTAAAGTTCATGCAGTATCGATAAATGATTGGGACTGGGGCCTCGTTCAGGGTATTCCATTTACTAACCGCCTTTTATTCGGTCTTCTAAAACCGAAGAAAAGAATACTCGGCTCCGACATAGCAGGGCAAATTGAGGCAGTTGGCAAAAACGTAGAGCAGTTTCAGCCGGGAGATGAAGTGTACGGGGATCTAAGCGGCGACTGGGGTGGTTTCGCTGAGTATGTCTGTGCTCGTGAAAATGCATTAGCGCCGAAACCGGCCAGTATGACCTTCGATGAAGCAGCGGCGATACCTCAAGCGGCAATGCTGGCTTTACAGGGCCTTCGTGATAGAGGGCAAATTCAACCGGGACAAAAGCTTTTGATTAATGGTGCGGGCGGGGGCGTAGGTACCTTTGCAGTGCAGATCGCGAAATTATACGGGGTTGAAGTGACTGGAGTTGACAGCTCAGGCAAATTGGACATGCTGCGCTCAATGGGCTTTGACCACGTCATTGATTACACACAAGAAGATTTCACTAAAAGAGGGCAGTGTTATGACCTGATTCTCGATGTTAAGACGAATCGTTCGGTATTCGATTACGCGCGCGCATTAAGTCCCAATGGGATTTATGTCACCGTCGGAGGTTCCATGGCTCGACTTTTCCAAGCTTTATTCCTGGCGCCGTTGATTTCGATGATCAGTAAAAAGAACATACGTATCGTTGGCCTGAGACAAAACAAGGATTTAGCTTATATGAACGAGCTTTTCGAAACCGGCAAACTCAAACCTGTGATAGATGGGCCGTTCAAATTAAGTGAAGTACCTGAGGCTATGCGGTATTTTGGAGAAGGAAATCATAAAGGTAAAATAGTCATAACATTGGAACATAAGAACAACAGCTAACAATGCGCTGCACGCGGCCGCTATTTCGCTGCGCTTCATGCTGGTCTGCTTCCCGGAAACTGGACAAGATTTTGGGTTAGAAGTTTCGTAAAATGAGGTCCTCCGAGGAGGTCCTCATGAAGAAGAAGCGTTTTACGGAGGAGCAGATATCCTTCGCCCTGCGCCAGGCGGAGGCGGGTAAGCCGGTGGCGGAGATCTGCCGACAGTTGGGGGTGACGGAGCAGACGTTTTACCGGTGGAAGAGGAAG
>Ga0209636_10000016_pt1 | contig 139738 bp, 143 predicted proteins | sample DeeMarSWOR152_54_FD_187464 | JGI IMG/M metagenome (GOLD analysis project Ga0209636, IMG submission 187464) | Marine sediment microbial communities from White Oak River estuary, North Carolina - WOR-1-52-54 (SPAdes) (version 2) | ecosystem: Environmental > Aquatic > Marine > Intertidal zone >...
GAGGCATTGCCTCATTCATAGTTGCTATTTTCTATGGACCCTTTGTGGGAGCATTTGCCTGCGGCGTCGGAGCAATGATCTTTGACATCTGGAACCCCTTATGGGGCAGCAGTTACATCATGTATGCGCCAGCAACACTCGTTATCCGAGGATTAATGGGTTTTTTACTTGGCAAGTTAAGGCGAATGAAACCTGCAAAACCAAGAACGTCAGAGCTTATCGCCATGGTGATTGCTTCTGTTGAAAAGAATATTGGTTATTTCATTTTCGATTACGCCTTGTTCGGTTCAGTGGCATACATGGACCTAATAACTTTCTTTCCCCTGAGCGCTTTAGACATCGCAATTACAATTCCACTTTTAATTTCCTTACGCAAAGCATTAAAAATCGAATACGTGATTTAGTCAACTCCAAAGGATGAGTAAAATGACCATAGATTCGCATACACACCTTGGCAGTTTTCCCATGTTCAGTGTAAGCTTGAATGCCGATGAGATGGTAAGCATCATGAACCAATATGACATACGCAAGAGTGTAGTCTCTGCTCTTCCTAACGAGTTGACTCTAAACGCTGTTAAGCAATATCCCGACAAGCTTGTTGGGCTTGTTTGGATTAACCCTTATGATGGTGACAAAGCGGTTAAAAATATAGACACTGCGTTAAACAGATGGGGTTTTAAAGGGATAAAAATGCATCCTCTTCTTGATGCTTATCTTCCAGATCAAGAGATAGTTCACCCTACAATGGATCAGGCTCGTAAATATAAGATTCCAGTGTTATTTCACTGCGGTCATCCACCATGGTCTTTGCCTTGGCACTTTGGAAATCTGGCAGATACATACCCAGACGTTACCATAATTTTAGGACATATGGGACACGGACACATAGTATACATAAACGCTGCCATAGAAATTGCAGAAAAACATGAAAACATCATACTAGAGACTTCAGCCATGCCCATGCACAGCAAAATCAAAGAAGCCGTTGAGAAAGTTGGGGAAAATAGAGTAATGTATGGATCTGACATGCCTTTTGGGCATCCGGCTTTTGAAATAAAAAAAGTTGAAGTGGCCGGATTGACAAAGAAACAACTCATTTTAGTCTTAGAGAAGAATGCACATAGAATATTTCGCCTTTAAACTAGAAAAGTGCTTTCAAACTGGAAAATCGCAAGACCGTTAGCTTTTGAAATCTTTTGCAAGTGCCACCCAAAGATGATCACTAACTGGCCTAACCAGTTCAATTCGTTCTCCCTTCTTCGTAACCATTTTTCTTCCTAGGTTAGGTTTCGTTACCTCGCCAATTATAGACGCAGGGATTCCATTTTGCGACAATTTACTTAGGATTTCTTCTGTTTTTTCTTCTTCAGTCACGATGAGAAGTGATCCGGAGCTTATGAGTTGAAGAGGGTCTATTTCAAAATGCGCGCATATTTTTCTTGTTTCCTCAGGAATCAAGATTTTTTCTTCGTGAACTTGGAGGCCAAAGTTTGAGGCGTCAGCTAGTTCATGTAACCCTCCTGCTACTCCTCCCTCTGTGGGGTCATGCATTGCTGAAACTCCTCCAGTTTTGAAAGCTACGATGGCGTCTTTAACCACGCTGATTTTTTCGAAGAAATTTTCAGCTTTTTTGACGAAGTTTTCATCAAATACTTCAAGGAGTCCTCGTCTTCTATCGGAAGCTAATATGGCTGTTCCTTCTATTCCCGTTCCTTTGGTCAAAATAATTTTGTTTCCTATTTTTGCTCCACTGGAAGTCACATATTTTCCGTCTTCAGCAACACCTACCGAGCAACCAGTCACGATTGGGTGTTCTAAGCTTGGCGTAATTTCACAGTGACCCCCTATAATAGCTACATTCAATTGATGCGCAGCTTTGTCCATCTGACTGCAAATCTTCTCAATAATTTCCTCTTTCGAATCTTCTGGTAAAAGCATGCATGGAGTGAACCAGCGAGGTTGAACCCCACAGGTTGCAACATCGTTTGCACTTACATTCACAGCTAACCATCCCAACCATTCTTCTGCTCCAGTTATCGGGTCTGCTGCTATCACTAGAACTTCTTTTCCAACTTTAACTATCGCTGCGTCTTCACCAATTGAAGGCCCAAGAAGAACGTCGCCTCTTTTTGTTCCCAAGTGTTTGAACACTATTTTTTGCAAAACTTCTGTTGGCACTTTACCTGGCAAGAAACTCATGTTTTTTGCTCTCCAGAGGTATATATTTATATACTTCCACTCGCTTTCGTCTTTATCAGTGGTGGTATGAACTCTATAAAGATTTGGGAATCCAGCTTAGCGAACAGAGCTGAATCAACACGTCAAAAATACCTCTACCACTTCAAAAACTTCTTACGGTGGACAGAGAAAACAGCAGACGAATTGAGGGAAATGAAATTTTTGGAAGACCAGACAGCTAAGCCTTGGGAGAGAAGCCAAGTTGAAAATCTTTTGAGACAATATCTGGAGAGTATGGAAGAAAACTATGGTTGTAGTAGCCGAAAGCTGGCGTATAATGCGGTGAAAAGCTTTTTCGTTGCAAACGGTATGCGGCTGAACTTAACGCGCAACGATAGGCCGACTGGTTGCGCTTTTGGAAGTCGCACACCCAGTAAAGAAGAGGTAAGGCAAATTGTGGATGCAGCGGAGCATCTGAGAACCCGATCTTTAATTCTGTTTCTAAAAGATAGTGGTCTGAGAGAAAGTGACGCTGCAAAGTTGCGGTGGAAAGACCTTAAAGATTGTGGCGAGGGGTTCATGGGTTTCACAATTCAAACGAAAAAACAGAAAGTAAAAGCTAGGCCTTTCATCGGGCCTGAAACAACCAGCATTCTAATGCTCTATAAAGAGAAGAGAGTTAAAGGAACTGGGAAGATCCCTCCGGAACCGGATATAGAGCAGAATCCTGTTTTCGCGTTGTTTGAGGATCCTACGCGGTCTATGAGACCGGATAAAATGAGTTTTGCAATTGGAAGAGCCATAGAACTTGCTGGAGTCGAAGGAGTAACTCCTCACGGACTGAGAAAATTCTGGGAACAGAACTCTCACTACGAGAAAGAAGCTTATCAGAAGCAATTGAATGGCAGGGCTTTAAGTGAGGTTGAAAGGGCTTACTTCTGGAAAGAGACGCCTGAACTCTTCGAGATGTATAAGGCAAACTACCACAACCTAACGGTTCATAAGCAGGAGTTCAAAGAAGTGGAAGAGAGGCTTCGCCGAGAATATGAACGAGAAACCAAAATGTTGAAAGCCCGAATCAACGAACTGGAACGCGAAAGAAAAGGGTATAAGCTAACCGAAAGCCAAGTGCAGGAACTGCTTCGCCGAATTGAAAAACTGGAAAAACAAGCGCAAAAACAAACCTAACCCTTTTTCCATTCACCATAGTATTTAAGAAATCTTTTTGACCTATCAATTTTGACGCAAAATCTTTGTCTCTACATATTTGAATTTCTTTATTTTTTTCGGATGGTCTATATCTGGAAGCCATAGCCAAAACTCTTCACCCTCTTCAGCCTTTACCAGAAAATCGAGAAACTTCAAGAATTCCTGAATTTTTTGAGGTGTCATCTGGTCTATTTTCTCCTTTAGACCCCGCTTTTCCACCAAAAGTTTTACTTTATCCTTCATTTCTTCAGGGACATAATATACCAGTCTGTTAGTTACTTCGCTAAGTTTCTTTTTTATTTTTTCAGCAGCCTCCAACTGTTTCTTATAGTTAAGAAGAACGGTTTTGGATCGTTTTCCTGTGTCAACAAAAGCCTTTATTAAATCCGTGTACCGTGCTTCTCCCTTTTCATAAACATAAATCCACACATCATTCAGATCAACCAAGTGTAACACCTAGACTAGTGGTATAGACATTGGACTATATTAGTTTGACAGTTGTTAAACACAAGTAAAAGAGGTGTTGACATTGCCCATAATTCGTAAAATCATAGACGTCGGAAAAACAAGCAAAGGTGTCATTCTTCCAAAATCTTGGCTAGAATACTACGAAGAGGAAGCCGGGAAACAAATCCAATCTGTAGCTATGGAAGTCAACAAAGTTCTGACGATTAAACCAATTTTCGCAAAGGAGAAGAAAAAATGAGCCGTTATGCGTTTTTCCAGAAGATTTTGACGCAACTCAACGAGATTCAAACAGCCCTAGACGCTTTGCGCGCAACGATAAAAGAAGAAATCCAAAATGACGCATGCATAACTGCAGGTGAGAACCGTGACCGTGCAGGCGGTTGATGTAGAATACGACGAATTTGGTTTCATAAAAGATTATGTTTGCCCTATATGTGGAGCCAAAGTCAAATTCAGCCATGAAGACGATATCGGCACTAAATTCTTCAAGTGTGAGAAGTGTGGCCAATGCTCTAGCAAACTCAAAACTCCAAAGAGGAAAGAATTAGAATCTTATCTTAAAGAATTGACTGAACCCGTTACCCTAGAAAAAATAAGCGAGATTTTGAACAGCACAATAAAGCACGACGAAAGAAACAAACTAATCACGTTCTTGGTGATGCTGCTTACGTACACAGAAGAGGACCAAATTAACCTGAGTTTCACAGCAGAAAGCTCAACTGGAAAAAGCTACATACCCTTGGAACTCGCATGGTATTTTCCTAAAGCAGATGTTCTCGAGTACGGTTACGTTAGCCCCACAGCCTTCTTTCACGAATACGGCACCTTAATGACCGACCCGACAGATACGAGAAACATAGAAGACAAAGATAAACAAAAAATCATCTACATCAACTTGCACCAAAAGATCTTGATCTTCATGGATCAACCACACGACCAGCTTCTTCAAAGACTCAGGCCTTTGTTAAGCCACGACCGCAAAACAATCACTCACAAAATCACGGATCGACGAAAAATAGGTGGATTGAAGACGAAAACGGTGTTTATCGAAGGCTACCCTACCGTCATTTTTTGCACAGCCAAATTCAGCATGGCTGACCAGGAAAGAACACGCTTACTCTTACTAAGCCCAGAAACAACCGAACAAAAAATCAAGGACGCCATACTTCTTAAAATCGAAAAAGAAAGCAACAGACAAGCCTTTCACGATCTCATGGAATCGAATCCTAAACGCGTATTGTTGCACGACCGTGTACTGAAAATAGCCCAAAGCAAAGTGAAATACATTAACATACCTGAAGAACTCCGCAACCAAATATCAGAAAAATTCTTTCAAAAGCACAACACGCTAATACCTAGACACCAGAGAGACGTAAGTCGTTTAATTGCCTTAATCAAAGCCCATGCCTTTCTCAACCTATGGCACAGAGAAACCATAGAAAACGCGATAGTGGTAAACGACGAAGACGTAAAAGAAGGCTTCAAACTATACGAAGAAATCAGTGCCGCAAACGAATTGGGCTTGCCACCCGAAGTCTATAACATATACACCAAACTCAAAGACCAAATCCCAGATGAAGGTTTGACACGGAAAGAACTTCAAACAGCCTATTACCAGACTTTCCATAGAACCATAGGGAAGAAACGATTAGACCAAGTGCTTTCACTGCTTGAAACCGTAGGTTTACTCACGGAAGAACCGGATCCCAATGATAGACGACAAAAACGATTTTTACTCACACCCCGCGGTGTATATATTTCCAACATGGAAAATCAAAACTCCAACAATGTTGAAAAAATAAATACCCCCGAGGGTGTGAGTAACGCACATCAGAAAAAGTTAGTCCCATCTCACAGGGTATCTATTTCTGAATTAGAGGGTGTTCTTCGCAAGATATTCTTGAAAGTAACTGAGGCAGAGTTTCTCGACCTTGTTCATGAACACAGCGACTATGACAAGCACAACGCCGCTGAGTTTCTAACCAAGCTAATTGACGAAGGCAAAATCGCCTACGACCCTGATGGCTGGCTGAAGTGGCTGAAGTAATGTGTGCGCGTAATATTTAACTATCCCAATAGATTGCCTTGAATGGTAGGGATGACCCCTTGGAAATGAAAAGAAAAATTACGGCTATTTCTTTCCCTTCTTACGTTTAGACTTTTTCTTGTCTTCTTTTATCTTATCCTCGCGGATTTTTTGAATTATGATCTTTCCTTCAATCTGCTTCACAATGCGTTTACCATATTTTGTATTTCTTTCCTCAACGATGCGTTCCTTCATGGCTTTTGACCCCATTTTCGGTGATATGCGCGATTCCAGAACAAATCCTGTGTTTTGACTTCCATCATAAGAACTACTTAGGTTTTGGGATTAAAATTTAACCCCAAACCCACACACTCTCTCTCCCTACCGCTCGCTCGCTCTCGCTCGCTCAGTCAGTCACACACATAGGACGCGCACCCACGCAGAAATAGGAAAAACTCTGGAATATGATCTATTAAGCGGGCAATAACGAGCTGAATAGAGAACTTAGGGAATGTGATGAGTGCCTAAGTAGAGTTTAAGCCTGACATCAAGCTGAAATAATCCAATCTCGCATGTGCCTTGCTTTCTCTCCATATCTTCCTTTGGCGTATGTTATTTTGGCTTTGGTGTATCGTTCAAATCCCTCTATCAACTTAAGATACTGTTTTCCAACGTTTATGTAGATTTCAGAATAATTTTTTAGCGTAGTTTTCAACATCTCAAGATTTTTAGCCCGAGCAGTTTCAACCTGTTTGGGATCCAGTGTCAAGGCACCTATTTTTCCCGCAGGTTTTCTGAACGGTAACTTTTGGTCATGTCTCACAAGGCCATCTTTCTCTGACAAAATCAATACATCTGTATTCTTCATCATGCCTTTGCGGATGTATTTGCGGAGTAGTCTAAAAAACACTCCATCAAATCTTTCTATGGCTGGAATAAGTTCCTCGGTCTTATTGACGCGGATGGAAGTTGTTACTATAATCAATCTCTTCTTTGACTTCAAATGAAAACCTCATACGGTAATGTTAGATTTCATCCAATTATATTTTGCTCACTTATTCAGCTGTGATTATGGTCTCCCTCAAAAGATTATCATAGATTTTTGTGAGTAAATCTGGGTTGAAACGCTTGTTTAGTATTTTGAGAATAGCCACATCTAGTTCATAACGAAACCCTTTGCCTTCTTTCGCCTGTTCTAGTTGCGTAGGAAGACTTGGAACTCGTTGCATCTTCAATCTGTCGAAAAGAGCCATAAGTTCCGTTTGCTGTTTTTCATCAAGTTTCGCAAGGTGTAGTAGTTTGATCAAAGGTAAATACTCTTTTTTTAATTGGACAAAAGCACCTTTGCTGTCTTGACGAAGAGATAGCGTGCTTAACAGGCCAGGTGTCGAGTTAAGCCACAGAGATTGTATTTTACTTATTGAGACAGCATCATTATTCGATGGTTGGAGTTTCACAGTCCACATTGTGTTGGAAATTAGAGGTTTGCTACTAAACACGGAAACAAGCCCTACAGTCCGAAGCCAGAATCTACCTACTCCTGCTATAAGCAATTGGGCTTTCCTAGCGGCAATATGCTTACAACTTTCGCTGATAGCAACTTTGGCGTTGGGATCCACTTCAATACGATTTAGTGTTTTTATATTCGCGCCTTCGAGAGCATCCAAAAGTAACTTCCCTGACTTACTTTTGCACCTTTGATATGTGGCTACATCGAATCCTATGTTTGGCTCATATTCAACTTTTTTCCTTTTTCTAATTTCTATCTTCGCAACAGCATCATCGAGCTCCGTCAACGGCAATTTTTGGCCTAGAAATCTGTTCATAGTGTGAATGCTCCACGCTTCTTTACTCAATTCTGAGGAAGCGAAACCAACACATGTATTCCAGTTCTTCTTGTTTGTTAGCAGGCTTTGCCTCACACCGTAAATACTTCCAAGCCTAATATTTTGTTCAATTCCAAACCCGTCTTCATCGACTTGAACATCCGCATCTAGAATACGTGAAGCCAGGATCTTTGCTTCAAGTGCGCTTCTTGGGAGTTCAAAGATATAGCTAACCTTTACAGTTTCGTTATCCGGTTTCTTCTTTGTGCACACCAATAGAGTTTCACTCAAAACAGTATTTTCACTCCAAGCCCAATTCTTGCTGGGATCGTAGCTTATCACAATGTGGTCTATCACATAGTCTTTGACCAGCATTTGTCTGATGGGCTCCCAAGAAACTCCACTCATACATACCCGAGGGAGCACTAATGCCAAACGTCCACGCTTGGTCATGCACCTATCTGCAAGCCAAACAAACATTGGTGCAAGACCAGCTTTTCCTACTGCGCCCCCCAAAGTAGTTTTGATCTTCATTGAATATTTTCGTAGTTCTTGCAAAACAGGCTGTCTTTCACTCTCGGGCAAATGGCCTAGCAAGAGTGAATGGCCCACATTTCCAGTTCTCGCAAAAGGAGGATTCATAATTATGAGATGGGGGCGGGGCATTTTGATCCCAATTTTCTCCCGGGCCATGATCCCTGCTCTCTTTGGCCCAATTTCCTCATTTACAAGAGCTGTTGCCTTTGGAACGATGCAGAATTTTCGATGCCCAGTGTCTATGCTAAGACTTCCTAACCAGACATCTTTGGAGCCTCCACTCCCAAGTGGTAAGGTATAGATATTGATCCTATCGATGTCAATGTCAGGCGTGCGCAAGGTTAGCCACGATGCAGCCAGATGGCTTGCATACTCCAGGACATCAAATCCATAGATGCGTTGTTCAAGCATCGCTCTGTGAAAATGTGCAAGGTCCTCTTCGGACAAAGAACCCCCATTTTCTAGCGTTGAGATTATAAATTTGTCCAGATTTGCCGAATAAAATGCCGAAAGAAGAGTGCCTGAACCGCATGCAAGGTCAGCTATAACAACTGGCTCCGAAATAGACGCCCAATTGACATCTATGCCTTCCGTTTCAACTGCAAGTCTTGCGAGAAGGTGCGCCGCAGGTATACTTGTGTAGTATGTAGCTAATCCTTTCGCAACTTTCTTGAGCAGAAGGGTGTGATAGATTCGCCCCGATATGTCATGTTTTAGCAAAGCCTTCGATGCTACTATTCTAGAAGCCATATTTGCAAGACGCCCAATAGCAGATTCGAGTGTTGGATGCGGAGGCATTACTTCAAGGCATTTGATAGCCAATTCGAAAACTGGCTCGTAGTTCTTCTTCAGCACTTTACGCCATTGGTTAATCAACCAAGCTCTGGCAGACCCTCGTGGTCTCATTGAGAGAGGATCAACTATTTGCCCAAGCGCAGCTAGAGCTTCATGGACTTCCATAGCATTGAAAATAATGAATAACGAGAGTTTAATGGAAGTAGTCGCTTGTTTTCGTGCCATTCGATTTGCTTTGCTATCCTTCTTCATTCTCTGAACCTTCTAGACCTGAGGCAACCTGAAGAATTTCAGAAAGACGGCGATGTGTTGACTTTAAGCTGCCTTCAGGCATTCTTTCAATCGATTGCAAGATTCCACCAATTACGTCAGCTATTCTTTCTGCTGATTCGCTTCCTACGATTTCATCATAAATTGATTGACTAGCTAGGATTTCTAGAATTTGGGAGGGTTCAATTGTTCCCAGCCTCAAGACAGATTCGTCTGGCCAACCTACAAGCGTCAGTTGTGTAGGAGGCTTGACCAAAGCAACATCAACTTTTGTTTTACCCATAGCTTCACGAATATCGAGAATATCCTCAGTTTCAGCAAGTTCTTGAGCGTATGAAACCGCAAAACAGACATCAGCTAGGCCCTGATCAATTCTCTTCTTACAATCATTAATGGCTTGCGGAAGGCTTTCGATTTTTCCCTCGATTAGAACTCTGACTCCAAGGATATCTATTATTTGAATATCTGGTTGACCACTACCTCCTTTTCCTTTGAGAATCTTAACTCTTTTTTCTGGAATCTTTATTGCTCTTGCCAGACCAGCTGCAAGATACTGAGCGAGCATCGTGTTCAATGCAGGTTCTGTAACCACTTACATTTTCTCCTAAGGAAGATTTGCCAATTCGCTTTCTTTACTCAGAACTATTACAGTATCTGGATAAAAAGAATTGCCCTCATGTTCCAGTTGTGGTCATTGGAATAAGATTCTAACAAACAGGGTTTTCCTAGAACAATATTCTCCAGAGGGAAAAGTTCAAGTTTTTATTACTATATGCGCGTTATTGTTTGAATATGCATGCATGATTATAGTACTGCAATTCTTGGAGTCCACGTTTTCCGTTCATCTCTCAGAAACTTCGCTAGCAACAACGCTTCCTCATTAATCAAAGTCTCAATAGTCTGCCTTCCACCGATTCTCATTCTTGGAACCTCAACTATTGCTTCGAAGAAAGCGTTAAGCTGCTTCATCAAATGCCTCGTCTCACTGCTCCCTAGGTACTCGCGTTTTCCCTTCCTCTTCTTTGACACGCTTTCTGATTTTGTTGTAAAGTATAAGCGTAGTAATTTCTACATGCCGAAAGAATACAGATAATTTTTAAGTGGAAGTATTTACCACTATTAGTGGTGTCAAACCCACATGTGGAGTACATGAGGTGACAAAGAGTATGGAAAAAGCAGTTGAAACAGCAACCACAAAGACAGAGGGTTAGAGAATACCAGATAATATGAAGGGGTCAAAAAGTGACGAAAAAACGGTTACATAACATAGAAACCCTATACAATTCAACATTAAAAAGTGAGCTATTTTGTCACATTTAACGTTACGCGAGGGGGGACCTGGACAAATTTCTGAGGAGGAATTAGCTTCTTTACTGAAAAGAGGCTTAGAAAACGGTTTTCAGTTGGACGATAATTACAAGTTCAGCAGCGTTTGTGACAAGAAAAGGCGTGTTAAACGACGTAAAGGGCCTTCTTATCGCAAAATAAACACATACTTCAAAAGCACTAAACAATACCAGAAAGAACGGAACCGCAGAAAAAAAGTTCTACATTTATGGCTGGTAGAGTTTCGGTCACAGAAAGAGATAGCAGATAAGTTAGGTGTGAGTGTTAGCACGGTTAAACGTGATCAGAGGAAATTAAGACGTTATGTTAGGGGACAGAACAATCGCGCTATACGCATAATGAAGGAGGAACGCCACAGAGCATTTGAACAAGCTATCGAAGGATTAAGCCTCAGAGAACAATTCGACTACCTAAGTCTCCAGTTGGAAAGACAAAAGAAACTTTGGCAGCGACGAGGATATCGAGGACACTATACAATCTTCCATCTTGATATGACTCAAGCGGATAAGTATGGTATTCCAAAACTTACTCTTCTACCTCGTCAAACAGCAAACAAAACGTTGGCTTATCCATACAAAATTAGGGTTATTATCAAAGGAAGTTATGAAGGTCGAATTTTTGAAGCTGATATTGGTGGTTTCGACATAACTCAGAAAACAAGAAGCTGGTGGTGAACCGTGAGTAATGCTGTACATCTCGATTTTATGAAGGGAATCGTTAAACAAGACTTGGCGGAGTGCATTTAGCTGGTTCTTTGATTGTTTGCTTAAGAGATAATTTCTGTGTTTCTCTTTCTTTTCAATTTGCCTTCTCTCTTCAGCATACTACTAATGCCTCAATAACGATTTAAGATTTGAGAAAGAAACTTCTATGCGTATGTGCGCAGGATTTGGAGATGATTCAAAATGAATAGTGTTTTTGGATTCATAAGATTTTTAACGGTCAATAATGGTTACCGTTTTTTGCTCTCACCGAAACGGAAGACCTGCTCTGCACGCATAAATCCCATACATCCGTCATCTCATAAAGAGATACCCAAAAATCGAATTGCCCTGGGTGGCGTGGTACAGGCTATGGTGAGAGCACTTTACCATACAACGCGCACAGTTTCTTATCTTCCAGACAATATGAAACTCATGTTCCATTCCTGCCCTTTGTATATCTCAAGCGCTTTAAAGAAATTAAGGTATTATCCTTGTAGAAAGCACACTCTAAGTCACGGGGTAGGTGGATACAAAAGGGAGTTTACCTTGAACATTCCAACAAACTTACTATTCACAGCAAAAGATATCGTCAAGGCTGTTCAAAGAGGAGACGTAATAATTGTCATCGATGTTTTAAGATGCTGCTCCACAATTGTCGCAGCCTTAGCGAATGCCGCTGAGGGGATAATTCCAACAAAAACCGTGGGAGAAGCGCTTATACTTCACAAGAAGCATCCTGAGTTTATACTGGCTGGCGAGAGGAGGGGAATCAAACCTGAAGGATTCGATTTAGGAAACTCTCCGCTTGAATTTTCTCCTCAAATGGTAAAGGGAAAGCATATAATTTTGACTACTACAAGTGGCACAAAAGCCATAATTTTATCCAAAAATGCAAAGTATGTGTTCACTGGAGTCTTTTTAAACGCTGAAGCTACTGCCAATGCAGCTTTAAAGACTGCCGAACGAGAGGGAACTGGAGTTTCTATAATATCAGCGGGAACAAATGGACGCTTTTCTTTAGAAGATTTCATATGTGCCGGAGCCATAGTAGAAAGCTTTCCATCCAATAATGTTGAGCACTCGGATGCTGTTTTGGCGGCATTATTAGCCTTTCAGCAAGCGCGGGAGTCGCTAAACATGGTTATTCAGTCTGGATATCATGCGCGATATCTCATAAGCCAAGGTTTTGAAGAAGATGTGAAATTCTGCTCTCAATTAGACGTCTTCAAATTGGTTCCCTTTTTAAAGGGTGAGACCATCATTCCATTGAACGGATCACTTTTGTTCTACTGACATGTGTTCTAGTTTCAACCTTAAATCCTGCAATGTGGATCGGACATCATTAGCTATGCTGACTTAAAGCCTTTTTTTGCGTAAATAATAAATTGCTTAGAGTCGATTCCTACGACGTAGGAGCGAAGCGATCGCAATGGAAAACTACAAATCGCAACCCCCAATCACTGTCATAGTTCCTGTGCGAAATGGAGAACCAACTATAGAACCGCTACTAGAGTCTCTTCAGAGACTAGACTACGACAGAAAGAAAGTAGAAGTGATTGTGGTTGATGGGAACTCAACAGACAAAACTAGGGACATCGTAAAAAATTATCCAGTAAAGCTGGTTGTTGAAAGAAAGAGAGGACTAAACGCCGCAAGAAACACTGGAATAAGGAACAGCAACGGCGAAATCATTGCCTTCACCGATTGTGACTGCGTAGTACCTAGCAACTGGGTCACAAAAATCGTTGAGAACTTTAAAGATCCCCGAGTTAGCTGCGTGGGAGGAAGCGCAAAGGGAGTTAGTTTAGACTTCATTTCTCAATACGCTGACAACAGCATAGTGCCTTTAATGCCATTCTTCAAAAAAAGAGAAGAACTAAATATGGTAAAGCCGTTTCTGCGTCATCCAGCAGGATGCAATATGGCTTTTAGACGGAAAGTAGCTGAAGAACTTGGATGTTTCGATGAGAGTATTCAGTATGGATTCGATGAAGTTGAATTCACTGAAAGAATTTGTAAGGCTGGTTACAAAATGGTTCTAGACCCCAACGTTTTTGTCTGGCATAAACACAGGTCAACTCTTAAGGAATTTTTGAAACAAAACTTTAGATATGGCAGGGGAAGCGGAGTGCTGCTTAAAAGGAAAATGAAGAATGCGGTTTCCACATGGTCTTTTCTAAGCCTAACAGGCTTCATAACTTGGCTACTAATATTTGGGTCACTGACGTTTCTGACTCTTACAACAAATTCAAGCATTTTCCCCCTACTGCTTTTTGGATTTACAATTATGCCTTTACTTATCCTGATGACTGTCTACGCTTATAGAGCGTTGGAAAATAAGAGATATACGAGGGCTATTATCTACCCCTTCATTGATGTATTTAGGGCGTTCTCATTCTGTTTCGGACAAGTTTACCAGCTTTTCAAAAAAACTCGCAAGCAGAAGACAACATAAGGCAGTTTAATCGTCGTTTTCGGTTGTGATTTCAGCAATTTTACGTGGTCCCGGATATTTGGGTCTTTTTAGTTCTGCGCGCGCGGAAACAATTTAGAGGACACGATAAGTGTGCATATCTTTTCTACATTTTCTATTCTCTTCATGCAGATATGCTTGGAAATATGGAAATCATTTGAGATCACTGGCGAAATGCGTCATACTTCAATATTCGAAAGTAGTGTTTCGTAGTCGGGTAACCCGATTGTACTTATACTCAACTTAGCAGATTCTCCACCTTCAATGTCAATTAAATTGCTCCATAAAGCTTCTAGAGGCAATGGTTTGTATTGGCTTGTTGTTACATGCCCATTTCTTATAATTCCTTCAATCGTTGTTTCGGCAATTCTTCGTGGTCCGGCATCTTTGGGCTTTTTTAGTTCCAAAAAGGAATGTAGAAAAAAGAGAGTTATAAAACCAAGTAATGCAAAAGTTAAGAGTATAAGCAGTAGTGGAGTTGGATTTGGAGTCGGAAACAATGTTCTTCTCATTGACCATTATCGTTCAGATTCCTAATATAATCGTTTCCTCTTCCATAATGAAAAGTTTTTAACCATGCATGTTGCTCCTCACCCTTGATCTTCGATATACAAAGGTCGATGAATGCTTTAGTGCAAATCAGCGTGCTATACAAGAAAGTTACGAACAACAAGGGTATGAGCCAGCAAACTCGAGTTCGACGGTCTAGGTAGGCGCCTATACCAATTTCAAAGAAAGGCGCAAAGTTTCCTACCGCACTATAAGCATAAAGAGGCATAGAAGCCAAAAGGAAGGTAAACCATGGTGAAGGAGAACTAAAACATAAAATTATCCCAATAATCCACGCTAACCAGATAAGAACTGGAACAAAATATATGTTAAGCAGTAGGAAACCGTCAACTTTCTCTCTTAACCGCAAATTTTTGCATTTTATAAGTGGCCACAAATGTTTGAAGGCGCATTGCATGTGTCCCTTGGCCCAACGATATCGTTGACGCCAATAGGAGTTCCAATTTTCTACTGCCTCTTCGTAACATTCTGCCTCATTCGCGTATCTAACCTTATACCCTGCCAAGTAAACTCGAAAGGTCATATCTGTATCTTCAGCTAACATTTTAGGATTAAAACCTCCTAATGATTCAATTAGCTGGCGTCTAAATCCTCCTTGGGTTCCTCCGAATTGTGGGATTAGTCCTAAAGAGTTTCGGGCTTGTTGATCGACACGATAGCCCCCAATGCGCTCTAGAGTAACGAGTCTTGTCACCAGCGTATTGGGTTCATTTAGAACCGTGACTCTTCCCTGTACTGCTCCAACTTTAGGGTCTGTGAAATAGGCAGTAAGTTTTTCGAGGATGTCCCGTTGTGGATAATAGTCTGCGTCAAAACAATAAATGATGTCGCCTTTTGCGTGGCGTAATCCGTCATTTAATACCCCAGATTTTCCCCTGCCGCTTTTCTCGACGTTTCGGTGTATTACTTTGATGGAATCGTATTTTTCTGCGAATTCCTCCGCAATTTCGCCCGTTCGATCCGTGGATGCATCATCAATTACTATAACTTCGAGTTTTTGACGGGGATATGTCAGCTCAGTCATCCTTTGAAGAATACGTCTAATCACGTTTTCCTCGTTACGTGCAGGAATTAAGACAGACACTTTCGGTTGATAAATAATGCTGTTAGGAATGTAGCCGGGTTGCTTACAGCGATGATATAAAGCAGCAAACGTAAAAACGTAATGCCGAATGAGATAAGAAACCATAAAAGCAATCAAAAAGAAGAAAATGAGTTCCAAAATCAATCTTTTTCATTCCTTTTTTACGGTTTTTCAGAAGACAATGTTGATAACCCAAGCGACCAAATCGCCACAATCCAAATTGAATTCACGATAGGACCACCAATAAAGTGAACGATGTTAAATGCGTCTCCAAAATAGTAAGTTGCAATAATAGCGAAAGATAATTCGATGAAGTTCCAAGCCCAACCTATCATGTTACCGAATAACAGTAAGCAAACCTTGCGCCAAAGTGGGCCGTCAAGTGGAAAAATCGTGAAAACATAAAGGAAATTGAAGAGAATAATAGAAATGAGCGCAGAGTCTTCAAGGGCACCGTACAGCAAGGGATAGACGAAGAGTGCGATTACCGTACCAATCGCCACGTGTAAGTACTGGGGTCTCTCTCTGCGAGGTCCAAAGCTCTGCTTGTTTCTTGCCAATAAAGACACCACTTATGGCTTATTTTTGCTTAGCTTCAATACTTGCAAGTTGAAAAGAAAAATTTTGTTGCACATTCGAAAGAAAAATTTTGGCTTTTATTTCGCTTAAAAATATTAGGGCAGAATATTATTCATTCATATGTGCTTCAACTATCACAATTTGTATCCAATTTTTCTGAGAAAATCCTTTCTTGCCTTGATGTCTTTTTCGTTTTCTATTCCCTTACTTTTTGAGCCGTCGATAACGCCTAGAATTCCTCTGCCTTGTTCTGTCTCTGCCACTATAACCTCTAGAGGGTTAGCTGTTGCGGCGTGGATGCTACAAACCTCGGGCACTTGTTTGATTTTGTCTAAAACGTTGATTGGATAGGCATTCTTCAAGAAAATGATGAAGCAGTGTCCGCACCCTAACTCCAGAGCTTGGCGCGAAGCTAAGCTCTTCAATTCTTCATCGTTGCCCTCGCACCTAACCAAGCAGGGTCCGGAGCTTTCGCAAAAGCCTATGCCGAATTTGATGTTTGGAACAGAGTTGATTAACGCTTCGTAGAGGTCTTCAACGGTTTTGATGAAGTGGGCCATGCCCAGTATAACGTTGCATTCCTTAGGCACTTCTATCCTTATGGTTTTAAGCTCCACCATGGCACCCCCATATATCTTTACCGATTTCCCTAATAAAATTCTTAACAAAAACCAAGCCTGTAAAAGGGCTGTGCGAATCAATTCTAGAAATTACTCTGCGCGCGCGGGAACAATGTAACAGAAAATCTTTTTAAGGATACTCATTGTTATTTTCTTCAATTCTTTTTTAGGCGTTCTCCAATTTCCATACCTCGCTTTTAAATACTCATCTACAGGATGAGGCACATTGTAGAACCTAGAGTTATAATAGATCTTGTCAAATGACATTAGAAATCTTTTATAACCGCTAAAACTGAAACAGACATCTAACAAAATACCCTGTTTATGGAAATGTTGAGTTTCCTTGAGTTTTCTCCCTACTTCAAAACCATATTCACTTAATCTTCTAGTTAATTTTTTGAGCTTGCCATACGTACATAATACCCCAACGTCGATGTCGTTGTCACCTTCTATGTATCCCTTGTCCCTAACCATTCCTAAGCAAGTGCCTTCCATAAGAAAATGTGTGATTTTCAACTCTTTGCAAATATCGTCCCATTCTTCAAGAACTTTGTCGGCTCTTTCTTTCACTTCGAATGGAAGAAATAGGTAGATTACTTCTCTCTTTATAAACCCTAATTTTTACACCCCACTTCATTTTATTCCACAACCAATCGTAAACAACATAAATCTAAATTTTGTTTCCAACATACGTAATTGTGATTAAAGTGACTTTAAGTCATGCGCGCGCATGGATACATTTGCAACAACCGTTCCAGAATCTAGTTTAGGATCATAGGTCGCTGAATATGCCATGGATAAGAAACGGGTGATGTTGAAACCAAGCCTTTGAGACACCAGAGCTCTGTTCAGTTCTTCCAAACACTGAAGTTTTATTGTTCTTCCGCTTCGGTCCTGTCCGAGTACGAAGTCCTTTGCCTCTAATAACTGAAGGTGGTATCTTATCGTTCTCTCGCTAAGAAGGAAAACTCCTTTTATTATTTCCCGTCTGAGTAACGTTGACCCATAAGGGCTATCAATTTCAATCAACTGCACTATATGCTTGACCTCCAGCAAGAATTAATCTTTCAACTAATTATTATTTTACTCCTAGTCACTAGCATTAATCCCGTCGGATTGCTTGACTTAGGGTCTCAGTTAATTGGCTGAACCCAGCGAGGTTTTTGAGAACGGCTGCAATTCTGAAGGAGCTCTTTGAAGTTCTTAATATCTCTCTCAGTAACTGTTTGGGGTGAAGATAGAAGGCTCGGAAATATTCGTATACAAGTGAACGCACTTCTTCATATGGAACAGGAGTTGGCAAATCCCTAGGAATGCAAACTTCAGTTTCCCAATGTTTTTCCTCGTCGATGAGTCCTTTAGCCACGAGGTCGTTCCATATGTCGGTTCCTGTGTGGGCTCCTAGAATGTTAACGTCGGGCACGTCGATGTCCAGTTTATTTGTAAACTGCAAAGTGTTCACAATTTCGCGTCTGGTTTCGTCAGGAGCCCCAACAATGAAGGACCCCACAATTATGTCCACACCAGCCTTTCTAGCCTTGCGAACAGCCTTTTCAGACTGTTCTGGAGTAATTCCTTTTTTGTAATAGTCTAAGATTCTTTGGTTACCGCTTTCTATCCCAAAAAAGAGGCATCTACATCCGGTCTTAATCATTTCTCTAAACATGTCATAGCTTACATGATCTACCCGGGAGTCACAGAACCATTCAATGTCCATTCCATCTTTTTTCATTCTTCGGCAAAGCTTTGACACTCTCTTAGCGTTGAGGGTAAAGTTGTCGTCTGCAAAGAGAAATTGCTCATAACCTTCACTTTGCAGGAACTCCAATTCTTCCATGACGTTTTCAACTGACCTTGGCCTCCACATTCCCCGAGCGAATTTTCTGATTCCGCAAAAGCTACATCTGAAGGGACATCCGCGTGACGAAATTAGGGTGGTAAATTTTTTGGTGTTAACCTTTACTCCAAAGATTGTTGAAGTATATTGAGCACCTGTCAAATTGCGATCTGGAAATGGAACTTCATCCACGTTTTTAATTAACGGTCTGTCTGGAGTAGAGATTATTTTGCCAGCGTTCCTAAAAGTTATGCCTTTAACTTTTTTTAGGTTTTCCCCTTTTTCTAAACACTTTGCAAGTTCAAGGCTGGTGTATTCTCCCTCACCTCTAGCGACGAAATCCACAAACGGATATTTTTTTAGGATTCTCTTAGCGTTGAAAGTTGCGTGATAGTTTCCAAAAACGATTGTAATGTTTGGGTTCTCTGCTTTCACGCGTTCCGCAATTTTTGGCGCCTCCTTCGCAGCGCTAAGTAAAACTGAAAAACCTAGAATGTGTGGGTCTTCTTTTTTCACCCAGTTTACTGTTTGATTTAGAGAAAATCTTTTTGCCGGTTGATCAAGTATGGAAACCTCGATTCCTTCATTCATTAGGACTCCTGCACAGTATAAGATGCCTAAGGGAGGCCATGCTGTTGGAACCATGTACATGGATTCTGAAGAAGGAGTTGGATTTATAAACGAAAACTTCATTTTTAATCGCATTCAGTCTTTTGGAACCTGAATAAAATAAACTTTGCCAAAAGCTGAAGTGGGAGATTTCCTTCTTCTTCAAGCAAAGTGGATTCTAATGTGGTCTAATCGTGTTGCTGATGGCGGGCCCGCAGGGATTTGAACCCTGGGTGTCCGGTCTTTTCGGATCTCCGGCTCCGAAGGCTTGCGCGCCATCTTTTCAGACGGCTCGGCGCCTTGATCCTGTCTAGGCTACGGGCCCCTCGAAATAAGATGCTGGACAAACGATTAAAGCATTTTCTTCAGGATAAGCAGTCGCATATGCTCAGCAGGTAATTGGCAATTTCTAAAAGAGCGGCATAGCACTGAGAAGGCAAGGATTGTTTAGGCGCGCGCAAAGGCGAAAGTAGTTATAAATAGATTCTTCACTCAGTAACTAATAAGAATCCAGAGGAATGGTTAACGTGACCAAAAAAACCTTACGTGTATCTAAAATCAAAGACGGCACCGTAATAGACCACATTACAGGCGGCCACGCCTTCGATGTAATAAAAATTTTAGGAATCACCGGTCGCGTGAACGGAGTTGTAACAGTTGCCATAAACGTTCCCAGTAAAACGCTAGACGTGAAAGATATGGTTAAAATTGAAGGGAGAGAACTGAAATCCGAAGAAGTGGATAAAATAGCGTTATTGGCTCCCCACGCCACCATCAACATTATTAGAAACTACAAAGTTGCGGAAAAGCAGCGAGTCAAGCTACCCAATCTTATACGTGGAATAGTGAAGTGTGCAAATCCCGCGTGCATTTCAAACAGCAAAGAACCAGTGCAACCCACCTTTTACGTGGACAACGAAGAGCCCCTGCGCCTAAGGTGCCACTACTGCGGCTACATCATGGAAAAACAAGACGTACTCAAGCAATTCTAAATTTATGATGTAGATTGAAAAATAGGCGAAAATTATTGGATATTTTTATTTATACGTAGGGAATTTTCCGAATTATGCTGCGCGTTCGTCACTTGCGTTCCGGAAGTTTCGAGTATGTTCCGTTCGATGTCCTATAAACTGCTAATCGTCCAACAGTCTCCCAATTATCTCCGTCTCTACGTCTGAGTTGCACAACGATAACTTCGGCTTCTGGATCGGTTTTACCAGGCCATACAGTGATGCCTAGATAATCTCGTTCATTGAGGCGTGTATAAAAACGTGCTTTTGGCTGTTTTGGCTGAGAGGTTGAGTTCAGCTCCATCACCATAATTATTTAATGAGCCCACGCTTTTATTTTTTAGAGTATCTATTGATGGGAAAAGGCACAAACTAAAAAGGTTGAAAAGTGAAGTTTATATTTTAGTTTTTTCTTTTTACTTGCGATTCTGTATTCTATGAGGTGATAATTATAGCATCTATTAAGGAATTGCCGACGCGCCCGACAACCAGATTTGAAAGAATTGGTGCCCACACCCACATTAAGGGTTTAGGATTAGATAAAAACTTGAAAGCGGTTAGAATAAAAGATGGAATGGTTGGTCAGGAAAGAGCTAGAGAAGCTGCGGGTCTTGTTATTCAGATGATAAAAGAGGGAAAGTTAAGCGGTAAAACCGTTATTCTTGCCGGTCCACCTGGAACAGGAAAGACAGCCATTGCTGTGGCAATATCCAAAGAACTAGGCGAAAACATACCATTCATCCAGATGAGTGGAAGCGAAATATACAGTAGCGAACGCAAGAAAACAGAGATCCTCATTGAAGCCATAAGAAAATGCATCGGGTTGGAGATTCACGAGATGCGCAAAGTCTACGAAGGAGAACTTACCAGCATGGACATAAAAACTGCTTCCCATCCTTATAATCCCTACCAAAAGGTTCCTGAAAGCATTAGACTCACACTGAAAACTATGGATGAAGAGAAAACCATCGAAGCAGGGTCCACCATAGCCCAACAAGTCATTCAGCAGAACATATCAGATGGATATGTAATACAAATCGACGCTGAGACTGGAAGGATAGTCAATCTTGGCATAAGCATGGAAAGCACTAAAGGAAAAACCTATGACATAGACACCCGGAGAAAAATCCCTCGCCCTCAAGGAAATGTGCTAAAAGAAAAAGAGTTCGTTTACACTTTAACCCTAACAGATATGGACGAAATTAATGCCCGCCAGAGATTTGGAGGCGGAATTGCCTCGATGTTTTTTGGAGGCGCAGAAACCAAAGAAATAGACACCGAAGTTCGCACAGCCGTGGACAAAGCAGTTAAAAAAATGGTGGATGAAAAAAAAGCTTTCATCCATCCGGGCGTTCTATTCATTGATGATTCGCATCTTCTAGATTTGGAAGCCTTCAGTTTCTTGGGTAGAGCCATCGAAAGCGAGCTTGTGCCCATCATCATTTTGGCTACGAATCGAGGTGTCACCACTATCCGAGGCACCGACGTCAAAAGTCCAATGGGCTTTCCTCTCGACCTCGTTGACCGCTCAGTAATCATCGGAACCGAAGATTACAATGCTGACAGCATTCGCGAAATCCTAAAAATACGATCCAAAGAGGAAAAAATAAACATTAAAGGAAACGCGTTAGAAAAAATTACAGAAGTTGGAGCTAAAACCTCTCTGCGATATTCGGTTCAACTGCTGAGCTTAGCTGCTCAAAACGCTAAAAGTGCTAAACGCAAAGATATTGCTATTAAGGATGTCGAACGAGTCAGCAAACTCTTCATGGATGTTTATGAAGCCACACGACATCTCAAAAAATACGAAGATAAAATGATGTCTCACTGATATGCATGCGCGGGACAAGTATTCTTGTTCCATGGAGCCGACTTAATCAACGAAGTGAAAGACGTAAAACATCCGAAAGAAATACCGACAACAAAGGGCATCCAGTACTAATCAACTTTTTGTCTGAAGAAGAAGTATTGCCTTAGCCAAGTCACCTTCAGTCTCTTCTAGAGCTCTCTTCGCCTCTTCCACGCTTCTTCCAGTCTGATCTGCAACAAGCCTTACATCCTCTTCTGGAATAGTTATCTCTGCTGCCTCCTTCTCAACTACTCTTTCAGTGACTATTTCTCCAGTCACTTGGAAGATTTTTTGTCCATGGAGGTCAAGTATCGCGACTTGAGGATTTTCAACAACGATTTCTTTCTCGCTAGTTTTGAAGATAACTTCTTGAACGTCGGGCATTTCTCCCATGTTTAAGCCCATACGTTGCATCATCCTTTTTGCTTCTCTTGGACTCATTCTTCTCCGCATTTTTGTTTCCTTCCTTCTACACTAATCTTATTATGTGCTTTCTTAACTTTCTTCCGCTACACCCTTCCGCACCCGCACTGCAACTCCCCTTCTAAACGTCTTCATTTCCTTTCCAGAAAGCATAGCTCTTCCCACAGCCAAAACCTCACCTTTTTTGTTTATAACGATAACTTCTTCTTGAGGCTTTATTTCTTCATCAGCGTCAATCACATGCTTGGCAAAGACACTTTTTCCCTTGGCAACAAAGGGCTCGGCTTCTTCTTGAATTCTAACCCATAACCTTTGAGGTTTTGCGCGCTCAATTATTCCCTTGGCTCCTGCAATGGTTAGCGAAAAGTGTCCGTCGGTGGGTCGTAGGGTGGCTAACATCTTCTTTCCCAAGTATATGTGGCGTATTCTTCCGGTTCTCTTTGAGTGAAAGATTCTAACTTCACTTGGGAAAAGTTTTATTCCCACTCCTCCTCCAAACTGATAATCCGCTAAGCTCCTTATTTTCTGGAGAGCGTTAGGTTTGTCACCCATGCTTTCACCATTGAATTTTTTTCTGTAACAATTCATTTCTTTCTTATGTAAAGTCATTAATTGAAATGGGTCATTTGGTAGTAAAATAGAGAAGAGAATTGACTTGAGGCAGAAAAATAGGATTGAAGTACAGCATGCGCATGGAATATCCTAGCTATTCAATTTAACCTTAGAATTATTCCACTCTAACTTTCATCAACATTTCTCCGACGCCTCCGCATTCTATTCCAGTGTCCCAACATTTAATGTGATCAATCATCAACTCGCTTGTGTCTAATCCAGCTGCCACCCGATCAAAGACGATATATCCAAGAGTTGCAAGAGGGCCTAAAGCATACAAACATGGGCTTTCACAGGTTTCTTCTCTCACCATAGCGCCAACAACCCGGAATACGAATTTGTCCCCAACTTTGTGACAAACACAGTGTTTTGCTTGAACAACTTCGGCGACTATCTTTTTACTCACCAAGTATGGACTATTTTTGATAAGTTTAACGGACTTGCGGTTTTTCTTCATTAACTCTACTTCAGCGTCGGTGAGACCTAACGCTTTCTGATGTGATTTCCAAAGGTACTCCATATTCTCGCTCATATTTTCTATCTTCCCTTGAATTCGGCCTTTCTTTTTTCCAAAAACGCCATAACTCCTTCTTGGGCATCCTCTGTTGTTCCTGCTATTGTTTGCCCAAAAGCTTCGCATTCTAGAACTGAACTTAAGTCCATACTAATTCCTTTGTTTATTATTTTTTTGGCTATTCCAAATGCTACGGTAGGCCCTTCCGCCAGCTGTTTTACCAATGTGTTTACTTCTTTATCTAACTTATCCGCTGGTACTGCTTTGTTTATTAACCCTATTCTTTCAGCCTCCTTAGCGTCAAACATCTTAGCCGTAAAGATGAGTTCCTTTGCCTTGGCTGGTCCCACTAACCTTGGCAGATGAAATAATGATCCTCCGTCTGGAATAAGTCCTATTCGACTGAAAATTACGCCAAACTGGGCATTTTCAGATGCAATTATCATGTCGGTGCTCAAGGCCAAACTACATCCGATGCCAACGGCAACGCCATTCACTTTGGCTATCACGGGTTTTTCTAATTCTGTCAAAGCAAGAATTATTTTATGCGCCGTTTGAGTCAAATATCTGGTTTCTGTTGGAGCTAGCGCTTGTGCCATGTCGCCAACATCTGCACCACTACAGAATCCGCGGCCAGCTCCTGTAATGACTAATACTCTCACATTCCTATCTTTGACTATTTCAACTACTGCACTTTCCAACTCCTCGATCATCTTTATGTTTAAGGCGTTCAATTTTTCAGGACGATTTAGTGTTAAAGTGGCGATGCCGTCTTTCCTTTCTAAGATTATGGTTTTATAGTTCATCTATTTTCCTCCTTTCATGATTTTCTTTGCGCTAGACCCTTCTCTGTTAATCATTTTTATTTTAAAGTTTGGGCGCTCGAAAAATCAAAAACATGCGCGCGTATCATTTCTTGAAAACTAGGGAACGTAAACTAACGCGGTCACGACGCAACCGTAGTTGTCCATGGGCACCCTTAGATTTTCAAATCGATAGCTCGTCCCATTAATTTCTATTTCTCGGATCTTCGCCATCTCTCTGATCTTCCATTCAAGGACTTCTTTGAGTGCTTTTTGATCCATATGGCCATGGGCTTCTGCCACCAGTCCGTATTTTTTGTCTTTTTCCCAAGCCCATGCTATGCCTGCGCCTATTAGTGTTCCCTCATTTCCGTCCATTCTCGCAATGACCGCAAAGGTTATCGAGCCTGGAGGTAATTTTTTTCGCTTCTTTTCCATACAGTTAAAGGGAAGTATTGAACTCACTGAAACCAGATTGCATTGGGCTATACCCGCATTTTTTAGAGCCAAGTCAAAGGCATTGAGTTCAGAAACTGGGCTGATAGCCTTTCCACTTGTTACGAAGAACTCTTTGGGAATCATCCTTCTGTTCTCCTCTTCCTCTCCTTTTTTCAATTATTTCACCTCTCAATCATAGGTGAGCTTAGCTGTTATCTCGTAAAGTGTAGTTGCATTTTGTGCATCTGAAAAATTGTGTTGAGGATTCTTCTAACCTTCTCACTTGGACTATCCATGCGTAGGCCAGATTATTTCCACATCTAGGACACTCTATCCTGACCGTGGGCAAAGTTCGTAGCTTTTGTTCTTCTTTCCCTATTATCGCTATGCCCTCTTTGGGAGAGCGCTCTACAATCTTGTAGACAGTCGTCATCGGACGAGTTGACTGCTTTTCGTAGCTACACCTTAGACATGAAAGCAGAAGAGCAACTTTCCTCCCTTCCTTTTTCCGTTTTGAAGTCAACTTCGTTCCACAATTAGGACAAAAGTCCATTCTATACGCTCTCCTTCTCCCATATGCTCCCAGATTTCGGTTCGTAGTCGCGCATTCCTTTTTCTTTAACGTTTCTTGGTTTTTTCCGACTCTTTTTCCTTGATAGTCCTTTCTTTTCTGGTTCAAGGTGGATTAGTTGATTTGTTTCATCAACAGGCTTAACTTCAAATTTTTTCGGAATGTAAGACAACTTTTTGCCGCAGGTCGGGCATTTGCCATCGTAACTTTGAATAATGTCATCTGGAGACTTTAATTCTTCCATGCTCTCATAAAGAATAGCACCACACTTATGGCAAATCACCAGTTGAGGCACCATCTCACAGCCGTATACATTTTACGAAAAGAAAAAAAGGGGAAGCGAAAAAGACTTCAGCTAGTTTGTTTATTTTTCTTTCTTCTGTTTCTTCTTTCCTTTTTTCTTCGCCATTGTTTTTACCACTCCTCTTCTTCTTCCTCTTCTTCCCACTCTTCTTCTTCCCATTCCTCCTCTTCTGAATAGCCAAACATGTTTTTGACCTCCGAAAATCTCTAAAGGCAACGTAGATCGTATATATGCTTTTTGTTCAAAAAAATAAGGAGGAAAAATCCTTTTTTGAGGAAAAAAGGGCTTAGATGTCCTTCTTTTTTGGCTTATATACAAAAATAGAGGTAAAATGTTGAGTTGAGCATGGGCGCGCGCGTTTATAAAATCCTTTTGAGACAAACAAAGTTTAAGCCAGAACATAATGTGGAAAGCGTTTTATTAAAGTCATAGAAGAAATATCTAGACTACCGTAGAAACATTGAGGAGATTTAGACATTTTGACAGATCTAAAAGAGAAGCTGAAGGAAGAACTAGGTGACGCCTCAAATCTTCTGATCGCAAGTAAGTACGCAGTAGGACTTACCGGAGCTGGAGTTTCTGTGGAAAGCGGGATACCACCTTTCCGGGGACCCGGAGGAATTTGGACCAAGTACGGCGAACCATCCATGGATGGATACCAACGATTCCTTGCCGACCCTAAGGGCTGGTGGGAGAAGACAATCAAAAAAATAACTGAAAAATCTATAGATGAGCTAACCTCAAAAATTTGGGATGCAAAACCCAACCTAGGGCATTATGCATTGGCTGGACTCGAAAAAATGGGAATTTTGAAGCATATAATCACCCAAAACATTGATGACCTACACCGAAAAGCCGGAAGCAAGAATCTAGCCGAAATTCACGGCAATATCAACAAGTTGCGTTGCATATCATGTAACACAAGATGGGATCGTGATGAATTCGAGATTAAAGAGGTTCCACCACGATGCCTAGAATGTAATGGATTAATTAAGACAGACGCCGTTTTCTTCGGAGAACCAATTCCTCGTGACGTTCTGGCAAAATGCCAAATAGAAACAGCAAAATGCGACTGCATGTTAGTTGTAGGAACAACAGCTACTGTTTATCCATCAGCCTCCTTTCCTATACAAGCTAAAAGGAGAGGAGCTGCTTTAATTGAGGTTAACCTATACGAATCGGAGCTTTCTCATCTGTATGATGTTGTCTTACGTGGACCATCGGGGAAGATTCTTCCCTTGCTTGTTGATTGTGTAAAAGAAAAATTACCGAAAAAGAGTAGGAGCACATAGAGTCTTGCCGAAATCAAGGCACGCGCAACATCAAAAGCAAAAACAGAAATAGAAAGAATAGAGTTGCGTATACCCTGTAAAGGGTATGTGTGATCTTCCCATACTTGGGGACGCACACAATTCGCGCCATGCGCTTACCTCCAAATCGAATAGCAAACTAATATCAAACTTATGAAGTAAGAATTAAGATTCAGAATTATAAAGTGCTCACGCAAGTTTTTTCTGTATGCACACGAGTAATAGTTGAGTCTTGTAATTTCGGCAAAGTTTAAGGAATAGGTTTGTGATAATAAGTTCAGGGTGATGGCTTTTCGTGCAGTGTGAGGTCTGTGGCCGTCGGATACTAGGTAAACCCTACAGGGCAATAATTGAAGGAGCCAGAATGATCGTCTGCAGTAAATGTGCCAAACTAGGCTCTGGTTACTGGGAAGACAAGCCTCAACGCCGCGCAAAAAGAATCATGAAGCTTCAGCCGAAGCTTTCTATCCATAGAAAAAAGCAGGGTCCGACAGTCCCAGAAGCCCTAGAGCTTGTAAGCGACTTTAGTTTACGCATAAGGCGAGCGAGAGAAGGATTAGACCTAAGTCATGAAGATTTGGGTAGAAAAATCGGAGAAAAAGTTTCGGTTCTTCGGAAAATTGAAAGCGGCAAAATGGCTCCTGATCTTATGCTTGCAGAAAAGCTGGAGCACGCGCTTAAGATAAAGCTGCTTGTTCCTCCCTCAGAACCTAAAGTTGCATCAGTAGGTTTGTCTCAACCTCGTGAAATCACCTTGGGGGAGTTAGTTCGCCTAAAAGAGAAGAAAACGGAGGTAGCCAAAGAACGAAAGCAATCATAGTTCAACGGCGACTTCCCCCAGAATCTTCCAGCTTGGATGAACTTAAAAGCCTCGCCAAGGCAGCCGGATATACGATTGTGGATTCTCTTGAACAGGTCAGAAATCGAGATCCACGTTATCAGATTGGAAGCGGAAAAACAAAGGAACTCGCCGAGTTGGTTAGAAAAAACGGTGTCGAGAAAACTATATTTGACAACGAACTGACGCCGGTTCAAGCCTATAACTTGGCTAAAGCAACAGGAGTAGAGGCAATTGACCGTTTTCAACTCATACTCGAAATCTTTGCTAGACGAGCTTCTACTTACGAAGCAAATCTCCAGATTCAGTTAGCCAAACTGCGATACGAGTTATCCCGCGCAAAAGAGAGGGTAAGATTGGCGAGGATGGAAGAGCAGCCGGGTTTTATGGGTCTAGGAAAGTATGAAGTAGACCTTTACTATGAAACCGTGAAACGACGAATCCGTTCCATTCAAGATAAACTGACGAATAAACAAAAGAAGAGACGCCTACATCGCATTCGGAGAACCGAGCTAGGATTCTCTTCAATTTCCTTGGCTGGATACACAAACGCGGGGAAAAGTTCATTGTTTAATATACTCGTGGAAGAGGTTGTTCCCGTAGATCAAAGCCTATTCACCACCCTTTCCACAACAACCAGAGCAGTGCGTCTTTCTAAGAGAGATGTGTTGTTAACGGACACGGTTGGTTTTATCGATCGGTTGCCCTTAAAACTCATCCAAGCCTTTCGCTCCACCCTTGAAGAAACCATATTCTCAGATTTGATTCTCCTCGTTGTTGATGTAAGCGAACCTGACGAAGACATCGAAAGAAAACTCTCTTGCTGTCTTGACACTATCCAAAAAATAGGCGCAACGGGGATACCAATCGTAACCGCGCTAAACAAAATTGATTTGCTACGTGAAGATGAAATACAACGCAAGACTGAGGTTTTGAAGGACTCTGCGCCAAATCCTGTTCCCATCTCCGCCTTACATGGAACCAACATATATTTGCTTAAACAGGAGATGATAGGGCACCTTGAAGGCTACATTCAAGCGTCATTTTCTCTCCAAATAACAGACGAAACAATGTCCTTCATTTCATGGCTTTTCGGTCGCGCTGATGTACACAATGTAGAATACGAAGAAGACAGCATGAAAGTTGTTTTTGAATCGGTTCCTTGGTTTGCAGACAAGGTCAAGGGGCGTGTAGAAAAACTTGGCGGAACCTTTAACACCCCATGCTAGTAACGCTAGGAGAAGGAGGCAAAATTGCCGAAGGTTGTTGTTTTAAGATGGGGCCATCGAGACAGAGATAAGAGACTCACCTCTCATGTCGCTCTGACTGCCCGAGCACTAGGTGCCTCCAGTTTCATTTTAGCAGATGTCAGAGACGAAAAAGTCAAAACAACCGTTGAAAAGGTGACAAAACAGTGGGGCGGCTCCTTCCACTTTGAAATGGGAACGCCTTGGAAAAGGGTTGTCAAAGAATGGAGAACGAAAAACGGTCTTGTGGTTCATCTTACCGCCTACGGAGAAAACATTCAAACAAGCGACGTCCTACAAAGAATTAAGACTGCAGAAAAAGATTTGTTGGTGATAGTGGGCAGTCGGAAAGTTCCATCAGAGTTCTTCTCCAAAACAGTTTCAGATTTCAACGTTGCTGTTGGAAATCAACCTCATTCGGAATGTTCAAGTTTGGCTGTTTTTCTTGATCGATTTTTTGAAGGTCGACAGTTGTCAAAGGAATTCGAGAGAGCGAAAATAAAGATAATTCCTCAGGTGAGAGGAAAGAAAGTGGCTAAAGCTTAGTCGATTAGGCTTGTTTCGGTAAGAGATTTAAGTTTTGTTTTCCATATATATTAAATAGCGAGTGTGAGCAGAGGCGTTTAGATGTTATCCTTCGTGGATGATGAAACATTGGAAAAGGTTGCTGAGGCCTTTGGTAGTGAAGAAGCTGTTAGAATTATCGAGGTCCTCAAAGAAGTCGGTGAAACAACGGATGATCAGATCGCAACCCAAACAGAAATACGACTCAACTCCGTTCGGAAAATTCTCTACAAACTCTACGACCACTCTCTTGTAGCCTTGAGGAGGTCTCGTGACAAAAACACAGGGTGGTTCATTTTCCACTGGAGGCTTCAACTAGATCAGCTTGAAGGCTTCATTATGAACCAAAAGCGTCGCGTTCTTGAAAAACTGGAAGCTAGGCTTAGGTACGAACAAAAACACGACTTTTACTACTGCTACACAATAGGGTGTAAACGAATTCCCTTCGAAGAAGCCATGGAACTCGTTTTCCGATGCCCCACATGTAACAAACCGTTGATGCACTTCGAAAATGGCAAAATCGTCAGCGCCTTGGTCAAAAAGATTGAGCTTTTGAGGAATGAGTTGAGTGAGTGAGGAACTGCCGTCTCCTCAGATGGCACTGAAGCTTCTTTCTCAAAGCGGATGTTCCAGTAAGGTTATAGTTCATTGTAAAGCGGTTGCGGCCCTTGCAGTGCAAATTGCTGAAGCCTGTAAGAAGAAGGGATTGAACGTAGATGTCAAACTCGTTGAAGTCGGCGCTATTTTACATGATATTGGGCGTTCAAAAACGCATGGAATTGACCATGTGGTTAGGGGTGCGGAAATCGCTAGGTCCTTGAACTTACCGGAATCTGTTGTGTCTATTATTGAGCGTCACGCTGGCGGTGGCATAACCGTTGATGAAGCTAAAAAACTTGGCTGGCCGATTAAGAGTTATCTTCCAAACTCTTTAGAAGAGAAAATTGTGACTTATGCTGACAAGTTGATTGAAGGACTGCGGATAGTGCCGGTTGAGCGAACTATCAAAAAGCTTTCGAGGAAGTTGGGGGCGAATCATTCTTCGGTTGTGAGAGTGAAAAAATTGCATGAAGAGTTTTCATCTTTGATAGGAGATTTCGATGCCGACAGTTACATTGCTTGAGAAGGTTTACGGTTCTTTTTCTCCCGAAACCTTTGAACAGGTTTTTTCTTCTTTGTGCAAAGGGCTTAAAGTCAAGTTGAGGGTTGTCGACGAAACGAATCGCGGATGGGTTCAGATAGAAGTTTCGGGCGAAGACGAAATTGCAGCGTTGCATTTCCTTGACCGAGAAATGGGGTTGGCGCCAGTTTCTCTGGATAACGTAGAAAAATTTTCTGTCATGCAGGGTAGAGTTGTTTTTTCGGGAAAAAGCGAGAAGGAACTTTATGTGGACATAGGCGTTTTTTCTCCTGAAATCCATGATGCTGGTCTTCCGTTGCAGAGGCTGCAAGCTCAGCTGGCTGATGGTAAAAAGCTTTCGCTTCAAAGGCTGGTTGAGCTTTTTTGCTTATATGAGAATTTGCCGCTTAAAGTCAAAATTGTGCAGGATGTTGACGTTCAAAAAAATTGGTTTGAAGCTGAAATGTCGGAAGCGCAGCTTTCTCAGTTCACCAGTTGGCTTCGCTCTGGTTTCGATCGATTAATTGTCTTGGGTGCATTTCTTTTCGATGTTGAACGTGCTGTAATGACATCGAAGCACCTTCGCGACATCATCAAAATCGAATCTTTAGGGATACTTGAACATGTTATTCTTTGTAAGTTGGGGACTGACGCTGTGGGACTTGTACCAAAGCTTGGGCGTTTTCTTCCTGACGCTGTTTTTGTTCCGTTTTCTTCAAGGAAAATTCGGCGACTTATTGACAGACCGTTTCTTTGACTGGTGGCTCACGTTAGGCGTAGGTGTAGGGTGTCGTTTAGTGTTTTCCAGTCTGCGATGGTGTTAACGCAGCCGTCTCTAAGTAGGGCGACGCCTTGGCCTATGACTCCTAGTTTTTCGCAGAGGAAGCTTCCGAGGACGAGTTCTTTGAAGCAAGCGACGCCGATAGAGGCTTTTGGTTTTATTTCGAGGAGGATTTTTTTAGCTATGCTGCCGCCGGGTAGGATGAATGTGCCTTTGTATCCTAGTTTTTTTGTTAGGTGGATTATGTTTTTTAGTTTGCATTTTCCGCATTCTTGGCATTCGTAGCCGTATTCTCCTAGTTCTGCGGGGCATTCTCTGGAGCGTAGGCACTGGGGTAGTAGCAGTATTCTTTCGTTGTATGGTGTGGATGCGAATTTTTCTCTGGAGGCGCTGTTTTTTGTTTTTACGTAGAGTTGAAAGAGGTCTTTTTCTTCTACTCCCATTTTGGCTGCGAATTGTTCTAGTTTTTGTATTGCGATGCCGCTGAATTTTGATTCGGAAAGTTTTTCTATTAGACGCATTACTGAACCGCTTTCTTTTCTTTTCATGTGTTGCGGCATCTCCGGTCATAAGCTGGTTGTTGAACTTTTTACATTACGTCTTAAAAGAAGTTTTATAGGTTCAATATAAAGGTTGGTGAAAATTGGTGGGCCGGGCAGGACTTGAACCTGCGACCTCAGCCTCGTAAAGGCTGCGTCCTAACCATGCTAGACTACCGGCCCGTTGTTCAGAATTATGGTGTTAGATGTTTTATAAATGGTGCGCGTGAGTTGAAGGTGTTTCTAGTCTCTCTAGGGTAGGGGGAGGGGGGCTATATATAGGTCAACATGGTTTGTGACACAAACACACAAACACTTAGAATATCCACTTGAAATCTTGTCAGACCTTCATTTCAGCTTTAACTTCATAGTGTTGCGAACGTGCATCAAATCGTGAAAGCAGTGCTCTTGCCTTTGGGGGGACAACCGCAACTTCATAGTTTTTACCTGCAAAAGCTTGAACTGCCTCTATTGTGTCAAACCACATGACCGTAACGAACTCTACCTCATCGCCGAGATTCCGGCGAAAGAGATGAATTCCTCTGTAACCGGCAATCTGACGGTTCTGTATACCCGTGAAGATTTCGCTCTTGAGGAGTGCCTCATAAGCGTCAGCGTTTGCAGGCATAGTCCAACCATGCCAAACTCGACTAATCATGTTTAGATTCTCCCTTCTTATTGGATATTTGAACCTCTACTTAGCTTTTCTTTAGTTAGACCCCCTAGTTTTTTCTTTATATACTCTCAACATTCTTCAGTGCAGTTGCGGTACATGGATAGCAAGTTTTTTAGGATACTCGCTGTCAAGAAATATTCGAAGGGCGGGGTTGCCCTAGCCTGGTAGAAGGTTAAAGCCTGCTGAAGGGGCAGATCTGTTTAGCCTAAGCCTGCTAAGCCTGTGGTCCTTTGGGCCGCGCGGGTTCAAATCCCGCACCCCGCGCCACTTCGTTACCAAAATTAAACTTGCAATTTACATAACCTTCTTGAAAATTTCTTCGAAAATCAGGTTTTTCAGTTTTTGTGTCTTTCTGCAACCCCATTCATTCACATCCTTGATTTAGACCGGCCTTTTTCATGAAATATTATTTGAAAAGACGTATTTCAATGTCGTCGGCATATCAATTCACTACAAGCAACTATGAATTAGAGTCACATTGAGGCTTCGATTCTACGGATTTTCAAAATACGAGTCTCTGATTTTGTTGATGAAATCCTCGACACGCTCAACGAAACCTTCAGCCTCAAACTCCGTCAATTCATAGATTTCTACCAAGTCACTTAGAGCACTACTGATCAGACCTGTGGTTTTTCCACGTACTCCAACACCAAAATGTTGAATTTCGTTTCTCTTTTTGTGCAGTTCTGCAAGTCCATTTAGTTGGATAGAATACCTTGTTGTATGTTGCTTGCGTGCACAGGCTTTCAAAAGTTTCTTACATAGTTGCCTCGCGTCTTCAAATTCCAAAGTCTTGTTTTCGTCTAAGAATCCATCGATCCGAGCACCTGACTTCAGACCTTTTTTCACTTTCTTCTGCATTATCCTATGAATAAGATATCCTGACTGAAGCAGGTATGCCTTGAGGACAAGTTCAACTCCCTGATCCATGTGAAGAATGCTTATCTTTCTATTAAAGATAGCATCTTCGCTTTCGCTATTCTCTGGCCAATGATCAATTCCATGTAAGATTATTTTCTCTGCAAGTTGTCTCATCTGCGTGTGAATACTAGCCAATTAATTTCACCCTTGTGCTTCGTAAATAACCAATGGAAGAATTGCGTGAGTTGTATTTCAAGTTTGCCAGTTCGTTCTCATCATAGAGATTTTGTAGCTCGCTGTAATGTCTGAGCGAAGCGATGCCAGTTCGATGAGAAGCTGGCGCGTGAAGCGCATTATTCTTGATCCATCAAAAATTTTTTGATATATGAGTGAATTCATCCTCGCAGCTTGTCTGGCTGCAAATTGATCTTCTGGAAGCAATTTCTTCTTGCATTCTTCACAAAGTAAATCTGAGAGATTCCTTTCTTGCGACAATCTGGTACTAATGCATATCAAACATTCACAGCTCATTAAGCAACTCTCATGGGTTTGATCATTTCCTTTTCTTATACATTCCTCGCAGTGGAATCTACGAAATGGCTGCATTTCTTTTCGTCTGTAAGAACACGTTTGACAGTTGCGATGATCTTCAAGGCCAGATGCAATGTGAAGGACTTCGTGAATGATAAAAAGCGAAGTTATCTCCTCGCGAAATGGAACAACAACCTTAGATTGGCAATCTCTACAAGGTTCTTTTTTCCGATAATCAGATGGTACACTCGGAAAGACACTCACAGCTGCGAAAGTGCGGTGTAAGGCTATACCCGACGCTATTGTGCCAAAGATATCCTCTATGAATGAGTATTTCTCTGGGAAAATGTACACGATTACTTTATAACTGTCTTCAACCTCATGTGTTTTTGCTAATCCATAAGTAATCTCGTTTACCTTACCAACAAGTTTACCTCTATCAGACGGCTTCTCTTTCTCCCACTTTTCATGAATTGCAAATAACATTCGAAAAGCGTTCTTAAGATCGTTATACGATGACTTACTGTCAATTTCAACGTGCCAACCTGTTAAACGTTTAACCATCTTTGCGACTCTATCAATGAAATTCAAGTCTGTATCTGGACCAGTTTTAAGTGTAACACCTAACCGAAATAGTTTGATTCTTGAAAGCAAATTGGAAGGATCGATTATCTTCACGCCTTTTTTGATGATTCTATCAATTTTTAAGGATCTAACTTCAGTCATGGGTTCAAGTCTATCCTCTCTCATTCGTGTTATGGTTTCAACATGTAGAAGAACTTTGTCTCCTTTTCTTACTTCACCTAGTTTATCAAATATTCTATTAGGTACCAAGATATTGGAGAGATATTCATAAATCTCAAACATGGTCTTGTTCCAGTCTTTATCCACTATGTCAATAGTTGTTTTTGACTTGTAAGGAGATACATTAAGAACTAAACCATCTTCACGCAGTTCTATGACATAAAAAATACACTTTTCTTTTATACAATAACCGGGATGTTTTGAAATCTTCTTTAATGTAGAAAATAGTGCCTCAACATCTTGAACGCTAAATCCGACATGTATTCGCATCTTTCTACAGTGGTCACATAACATATGCTCATAAGAACGACATGGCGGGTCAGGTTGAACGGCAACAAAGTGTATTAACTCCCAGTCGCACAGACAGAATTTGGTTAAATCTGGAACAGGGACCTGCGAAGGATCACCTTCTCGAAGTGCTTTACGTATCCTCTTTTCCTCTTCTATTTTCTGGAAATCAAAATGGTCATGATAGCCAAGTTTATGAAGAAGGAAATGTATTAGCCGGAAAGCAAAAATCCGAGTATTGGTTACGTTGCCGTCAGGATAAAGCATTTCTAAGTATCTTTTTGTCTCATCTGAAACTTGTGGGAAATCGATTTTGAAAGGGTATGAACCAGAATCAAAGGAGAACAGAAATGGACAACGCTTGGTTCCAGAATCTTCACCATTAAGATTCATAATTATGTGATAATTCTTGGCAGTTGTGTCGTCCATCATAATAATCTTGATTCCAAGAATATCTACGAGAACATCATTTAGTTCCTGAAGATCTAAAGAATGATTCTTATCATCAATGTAGATTCGTAACAATTTGAGATATTTTTTGTCTGAACTCGCAATAGGTTGCTCTCTGGCTATGATTCTTTTGACTATGACCTGGAAGGTATCGTTTTTTGGCTCCAACTCTGCAATAATTCTATCGCCAATCATAAGCTCCGAATCGGTTTCATTTACGACATTTTTCATATCAATTACTTGAGTTTCTCTTTTTGAATAAATGGCGGATCGAGAAAAAGAGATACTTTTCTTTCCTATTCGAGTAACGAAGAAAATGTCTGGAATAGCTTTCCTCCTCGGTTTGTTCATGTCATGCGTCCACCGTGTATTTATTCACAAAGACCTTTTTAATGATCACGTAACCATAGAGTTGTCACCAACACCTTTTGAAACTTCTCTAAGAGAAGTAGCTACATTAGAAATTAGAAACTGTAAAACCCTAAGACTCAAAGAGGCACGATCAACTGCCGAGTCAAATCTCGCATCCTTCGCCACTTCCTTAAACCGTTGCCTATGTTTTTTCTTCTTCTTTCTTAAAAACGCTGTAAAAAATCACTGTGGAAACACTGTATAATGAAGCGCAAATATAGAGCGTCATATCCAGAAAAATGTTGTCCATAATATACCCCGCAACTGGACGTGGAAGCGCATTTCCAATATTCCACAAAGCCCAAACGAAACTATTACCCGAAGCACGTTCCTCACTTCTTAACATACCTAAAAAGAAAGATGAAAGCGCTGGACTAGACATGTTCATCAAAATCACCCGTATCGTATACAAGATAGATGCAGCCGTGAAGTCAGGGGAAATGGAAATCAAAAGCAGAACCAGAATAGCTGTTGCCTGCACAGAAACAATAGTCCGTACACTCCCAATTTTTTCAAAGAAATCTGCTACGAATATTAAAGTTTTAAGCACTTAAATCATGCATGCAAGTAACATAATCGCTGCAGCACTGACTTGAGCTAGAACCAGCGAGAAGCGCACCCTTCATAAAGGTTTTAAGATGCTACTTTATTTCAAACAATAAGTAGACAGCGTGTAATGAAGAAGGTGTAAATGTATGACAGAAACAGATCCAGCCAGTCTTGTCGGTTACTGCGGTCTCTACTGCAACGCTTGCGGAATCCGCCAAGAGAAAATAAAAACTGCGGTCAACAACCTACGTGACATTATCGCCTATTACGGCTTCGACAAAATCATGCCAGAACTCGCCAATTGGGAACCAAGCTTCAAACACTACAACGAATTCAATCAGGTTATGGATGGTTTGGTCAAGATTTTTGGGGGCTGTCCAGGCTGCCTTCAAGGCGGTGGAGACCCAAACTGCAAAGTAAGATCATGTGTAAAGCAAAAGGGCTATCGCACTTGTGCCGAGTGCGGTGAAGCTGAGACCTGTGAAAAACTGGCTCCTTATCGTGAAGGCTACGGACTTACACCTGTGCTCAAAAACATCAGACAAAATGGCATTGAAAAATATGCTGAGGAAATGCAGAAAAAAGTAGACAAGGGATACAGCTACCAAAAAAAACGCAAATAGCGCGCAGACTTTAGCGAACTTTTGAAGACATAACAACATCTAAAATTTGTTTAAATTCCTTCGCTTCAATGTCCCCTATCAAAATTTTCTTTTGCCTTGAACTAAACCCAGAAACAATCTCTACTTTTCTCTTGAAAAGCCTTGAAAGTTCCCTGATCAACTCTCTGTTAACTCTACCTTTCACTGGGCTTTCTCGACAAAACACTACAAGTTCATCTTCCTCAGTCTTTATTTGGAACTCCTTCGAGTTCGGCTTAACGTAAATGTCTAAAACTATTCCTTGAGCAATTTTACTTAGTTTCATGTCGTTGCCACAACTTTAAAATCAGAATAGTTTTCCTTCTTGCAACCTTCCATCTTTGTCTCCTCAATTGTAAATAGCAAAAAGGTATACAATAGCTTTTTACTTTATTCTACATGCGTTTGCTTGGTTCTTTTGGCCATATTTTGGCCCCCACTTTTGTGCGCCCGCATCGAATTCAGTTCTACCGCGCGCGGTATGTAACCATAAAGCAGTTGGCACAAACGTAGTAGTTACCTTCCACTTTATCCTGTTCCGCTTGGTCTACGTAAACTCCGCATTCTGGACAAGTAAATTCCTCCTTATTCCTAAGATTCTGCACATGCATGGGGATAAGGAAACCGACTAGACTGATTTTGCTTCCGCAATTGTTGCATTGGATTACTAATCCTTCAAAAGTTTGGCCTCTAACCTTCGTCTCTAGAATGCGGTAAGCCTCTTCTGTTTCATCTTCAGGAGATATAATAACTCCGCAATTGGGACAGGGAAAATCTCCGCCCCCTTGAATTTTGGTTAAATCCACTTTGTATACCAAAGATTATTCCTCCTAAAGCGGAAGTTCACCTCATAATGCCCCTATTTATAAGCATTCAAGTTAACATTGTGAATGATTGCCCACAAATTGATGCGTACATACAAGATTCATGGAGAAAAGCATGAAAAATGGGCAATGTTTTACACAGGTCTAGCAGACATTGTAAACTATTTCGCGCTAACGCTACAACTTTCTAAGCAAGAATAGAAGTTTATAAAATCTTGAGTTAAATCACAAATTAGCAACTTGCAAAATCAACTCAAAGTCTTCTTGAACTCGAATATCTACTAGTTAATGGAAAAGAGATGACAAAAAGCCTTTAAGGGTTGTTGTTTACAAAGTTTTAGTGCACAGGAGCTAAAGAAGGCAGTGTTAGCGTTACGGAAGCTTACCGATCCAGAAACGGATCAAGAAGCCACCATAAACCTCCATACGCTCCAAATCCGTGCCGAGGACGTAGTATCAGAAGATAGGAGGCCAAACTGGATGGAAGGAAGTGACTGCGATGACGAAGACCAACATAGCGGAGACTACGCCTCGGGCAAGAGGATTAATCACAAGCTTAGGCCAATCCCTACTGTCTCTCTCATTTAATTTTGGTGGAATGCTGGCCGGAACGCTCCTAGCCGTATATTTTGGCGTATTCTCCCTAGCCCCATGGACAATCGCCCTGTTTCCGGGGATTCTAAGCGTTAGAGGAGCCATAGGCGGGCTTTTCAGCGGTCACCTAAGCACCGGCCTACACTTAGGAACCGTTAAAGCAAGCTACACCAAAAACACTAAGAATTTTTATCTCCTTTTGCGTTCGGTCGTCGTATTGTCGCTTGTAAGTGGCATTATGATAGGGCTAGGAGCTTCGATTTTCGGCTTATTTCTTTGGAAAGCCACGATCATAGATTTCATTAGGGTTCTGGCTGTGGTCATCGCAACTATGGGCCTATCTATCCTTTTCATCCCTCCCATAACAATAGCAGTTTCTGTTCTTTCTTTTAGACGCGGTTTGGACCCAGACGTAACCGTGTATCCAATAATATCAACAGTTTCAGACATTATTGACACCACATGTTACATCTTCATTCTGAACATCTTCTTTACGCTAGCGCCTTTTGGGCATTACTTAATTGGGCTACTAGACTGCATTTTCCTTTTCATTGTAGCATACATTTTAGCCAAAAACCTTAGAGAAAAAAAATTTGTTGAAACAATCAAAGAGTTTCTCTTAACTCTCGTATTTGTAACTTTTATTGTTAATGTCACAGGTTCCATCCTCGTTAAAGTGAGTGACGTAATCGGTAACAGATCAGAAATATACCTAGTTTACCCAGCGTTAATCGATACTGTGGGAGACGTAGGCTCCATCGTGGGCTCAACAGCCACCACGAATCTCGCTTTAGGTGTGGTTAAGCCATCCTTTTCCTCAATTAAGCAACACACAACTGCTTTAGGTGGGGGATGGATTGCCTCGATGATAATGTTTACGCTTTACTTCATAATAGCTTCCTTTATGCGTAGAATAACCACTTTAAACGATTTGTCAAAATTCGCGGCGCAACTCTTAACTACGAACATCCTAGCCGTCTCAGCTATGGTTATTATAGCATACGCCGTAGCCATTTCCACCTACAGAAGAGGTTTGGACCCGGACAACTTTGTAATCCCCATTGAAAGCTCGTTGGCAGACAGCATAACAACAATCTCTCTTTTTGTAGCCCTAACTGTTATTGCTTAACGTACAAATGCCCTCTAAGACTCCTCAGCAGTAGGCGCACGGACCCCAGAAGTCAACTCCTCAAAATCTTCTTCTCCCGCTGCATAGCCAGAAGCAATCAAGATGTCGCCCGCTTTGATAATTGTGTCAGAGCGAGGACGCAACCACTCTTCACCCCTTCTAATGACCAACACCCACATACCGGTCTCTTCTTGAATCTGGGCTTCTCGCAGATTCTTTCCAACTAATGGAGATGCGTTTGAAACGCGCACCCGAGTTACGGTTTCCTCAGCTTCTTCTATTACACGTCTCAATATAGGGTGGGGTTCGAGCCCCCTCAGAACAACGTCAGCAATTTCCATAGCAGCGTCCGCTATTTCTTCTGTCACTACACCTAACCTTATCAAACCGAGGAAATCTTTGGATTCTTTGGGTTTGAAGCCGCTGGATAAAACGAGGAGCTCAAATTCCGTGTGCAGGTTGTCCATACGTTCTTCAAGGGCTTGCACTTCCTCTGCCAGTTCTCGACTGTTAAGAAGAAGCGAAGAGTATGCGAGGTCTATCATAAGTTCAGATGTGTCCTTTAGCAATACAAGTTTGTCTACAATTTTTCTAAAATGCCCCTTAGTTAACACCAGCCTTGACTCCTCCTTACTCCATTTCTTTAATTTTTCCTTCAGCCAGCCCTTTCAGTTCATCTATTCCTAAAGGCGCGCCTCTGGCAATGAGAACGTCGCCTTCCAAAACTGTTTCATCTTCGCCGGGGTCAATAATCCAGTCCTTCTGTCGACGGATCGCTATTATGTCAACCCCTATCTTGGCAGCTAGCTCCAGTTCTCCCAGTTTTTTATTGATGAAAATTGAGGTAGGTTTAACCTGAGCTCGTGCCAATTGTTCCTCAACTTTCTCGAAGACTTGTCGAACGATGGGGTGAATGCCTATTTCTTTGAGTACGATGGTTGCTATGTCGGCGGCGGCATCCGAGATTTTGTTAGTAGCAGCGGCTACGGTTGTTGCTCCGATTAAGGACTCTGCGTCTTCGGCGTCTCTGGCTGCCAGCATGGCGTTCATGTCTAACATGTAAGCGAGATAGTCTACCCGTTTTTCAAGTTCTAAAACCTCTTCGGCGAGTTCACGACTGTGGAAAAGAGCTGCTGAGTATGCTAAATCTATCATTATCTCTGATAAGTCCTTCATTTCGGTGAGGGCTTCTCGGACAGAAATGGGTTTATACTCAATTTTCTCTGGTTCCGTCAAGCAGAGAAAACTCCCCTAAGTTAGCTTGGCTACGCGTCATTGATTTTCACGTATCGATATTCATATGATGCCTTACAATCTTTTAATTTTATCGCACATGGCACCCTAGCTCCAAAACTTCATTTCTCACCTTGTTTTAGGGAATCAACGTGAGCACCAGTCCTGAAGCTAGGGGTACAGCTAGGTTATCGTTGATGGGTAGGGGAAGACATTCTATCAGCATCCCTACGGCGGCACCCACAAACGCTTTCACCGGATTAACAAATAGTATAGCTCCAACAGAGGCAAAGAGGAAACCGAAAATTGAGCCCTCCACATTCTTTCCTTTATTGAAGGGAAAAGTAACGCTTCCAAATTTTCTTCCAAAAATGTTGGCAAAACCATCGCCTAAAGTAAGTATTGCAATAGATGCGTAACTAACAGACGCGGGAAAAAGGATGAGTGAAAGCATTATGCCTAAAGCGAAAAAAATTGGCGCTGTTGCAAATTCGTAAAGTTCTGGCTTATTAGCGGCTCTCCAAGTTATTGTGGAAAGGACGGGAAGATTGGTTCCTCGGAGTCTGGCAACTTCAGATATGGTATATAAAACTGTTAGGAGAAGTATCAATGAAGATACCAAAAAATTTCCTAATAGATATATACAAACAAACGGCAACAAAAAGCTACCTATATGAATTGTTTCGCGAATTCTCTCGCTTCTTGAGATAGCTGGACTCGGAACTTGCAACGTATCATCTGTTATGATCGGCAAAATTTCTGAGAGGTCATCCTTAACGACAAAGTCTGATTTGACGCTTAAAATGAAATCAGGATTGTAGCCAACCCTTAACGTGCAGAGGGGAAACATGGGAAGATTGTTTCGGTCGTCAGCGACCACAACGCAGTCTTGGGGGGATAAGCCCTCTTTTTCAAGAATTTTCTTCAAAACGATTGCTTTGCCACCAGGTTTTAGAACGTCGCCCCCTATCACCCCTGTCAAATGACCGTTGGCTACCTCTAGTTCCAAACCGAACGCGTAGTCAGCGTTTAGCCTTGTGGCTAAGTCTTCGACGAAAAGTGTAGGAAGACCTGAACTTATGAGGGTTGTCTTATACCCTGCCATGTTCAATCTCTTGAAGACTCCTTCCGCACCCGGAATTAGAGGAATTTTTCTGTAAAGTTGAAAGGTATCGTCTACACGGAGTCCTCGAAGTGCCATGAAAATTCTTCTAAGTGTGGATTCGAGGGAAAGTAACCCAACTTCGTAGAGAACACCCATTACGATTATCTTAATGAAACCCAAAATACCTACTTTTCTCATCGTCTCGAAAAGTAGGTAACGCCTCTTCGGTATCAAAACACCTTCTACATCAAAGACGATCAATTGATTGAATCCGTGTCCACCCACGTTCTCGTTAGCCAATGGGAGTGCTCCTCAACAATAATTACCTTGTTGAATTGAATAACTTTCCGGAGTTCGTAGAGAAGATTTATGATGACACTGCATGTCGTCGAAGGATTAAAGGGGCTTAATTTGGATTTATTTGCATTTTTTTCTTTTTAATATGATTGAATGTATTTTTTGTTTCGTAACAATTCTCAAAAATAGATTGGTATATAATAAATCTTAAAAATAGATTGAATATAGAATTGTGGCTGGTGATACTATGAAAAAGAAAATTGTTGGAATGGTAGCAATTATCGCGGTTTTAGCAATGCTATGTACACAGGCAGCGGCTGCACCAAACATAATAGTAACTGCATGGACAGACAAGCCCCAGTACGATCTAGGTGAAAAAGGAAAATTGAAAATCTCAATACTGAATCTAGAGGAAAATGACGCTATTCAAATCTATAATGTTACCATCGAGTATCCTTGGTTCCGCTATGACGCGAAGGAAGATAAATGGGTGGGAAACGACACCATAAAGGGAGATAATCGCATCCTCAAGACGATAACCTCAAAGGACACTGACGATGACCATTATTACTTGGAAGTGGAATTTACAGTACCGAGTGACGGAAGAGCAGATTCAGGTGAAATAGCTATTGAAATCTACATGAGTGATCCAGATGATACCGAGTACATGAGGCACTTATCCGTCAGCATATATGTTGCCGCCACTAGTTGGCCCACGTCACTTGCGAATTTAGATACATGGATGACCTCTCTGATAGTGACAGTCGTAGTTTGCACAATTATATTAGCGATAGTGGTTCTTCTCTCGAAGCGAAATACACCAGCACCTAGAGCCTTAGTACCTAGAGTTCCACCTCCTCCGCCACCGAAACCTAAAGCTAAATAGAATTCGAAGTTAACAAAATACATCCATCAAACTCAACTTCACGCAACCTCTTTTTCTTTGATGAGTAGAGGGTTCCAGCATTCGCAATATTTCATCATATTCTTTAACTCCGTCGTGCTTAAGTATTAGGGCTGCAAAAAACATTACACACTTGAAACGGAACTTGGAGGTGTATTGCGCTCGCTAACATTCTGGTCACCTCGGCGTGGCCCTACATCAATTATGTTCCTCACCTAGGCAACATTGTGAGTTCCATTCTGTCAGCAGATGTTGTCGCCCGATACTATAGGCTAAAGGGAGACAACGTTGTTTATGTGACAGGGTCTGACGAGCATGGAACACCCATTGAGGTTGAAGCCGTCCGACTTGGAATTCCGCCAAAACAATTGACGGATCAAAACCACGAGAAAGTCGTGGACCTATTTGAAAGGTGGGGTATATCCTTCAGTAACTATACTCGCACAGAAAATCCCTTACACAAGAAGTTTGTGCAAAACTTTTTGATTAAAATTTACGACAATGGATACATTTTCACCAAAGAAACAGAGTTGCCTTACTGCTCGAAGTGCGACAGATTTTTGCCCGATAGATTCGTGGAAGGAATATGCCCCAACTGCGGTCATAAACAAGCACGTGGAGATCAATGCGAGGCTTGTGGAAGTCTCCTAGAACCCGCCAAGCTTATCCAACCCTACTGTACCATCTGCGGATCTACGCCGGTCATAAAAAGAAGCAAGCACTGGTACTTTGACCTCTCAAAGTTTAATGAGCCACTTCGCAACTACATTAAGAACAACAAGCAACTACCTGACAACGCCCGAAACTTCAGTTTAAACATCCTTCAGGAAGGATTGAAACCCAGACCTGTCACTAGGGACAATAAGTGGGGGATTCCAGCACCCTTCCCAGGTGCTGAGGACAAGACTATCTATGTGTGGGTTGAAGCCGTTTTAGGATATTTATCAGCCACCATCGAATACTTCAAAAAAAGAGGGGAAGAAGAAAGGTGGAGAGAATACTGGTTCAACAAAGAAGCAAAAACATTATACTTTATAGGAAAGGACAACATTCCCTTCCACACCCTAATTCTTCCAGCTCTGCTCCTTGCCACTCACGAAGACTACAACTTACCGTGGAACGTCGACTCCATCGAGTTCTTGATGTTTGAAAGCCAAGCTTTTTCCAAGAGCAGAAGGATAGGCGTTTGGATTGACGAGGCACTAGAACTCTTCCCAGCCGATTACTGGAGGTACGCCCTTATATCCATGCGACCCGAAACGAAAGACACAAACTTCTCATGGAAAACTTTCATTGAAAAAGTGAACTCTGACCTAAACGACACCCTAGGCAACTTCATCCACAGAACCCTAACCTTCATAAACCAACACTTCAACAGCGCAGTGCCGAAGCCAAGCAAACTCGATGAACGCGACAAAGGCGTCCTCAAGTCGGCGAGAAAAAAGGTGAACAAAATCGCACAAAACCTAGAAGAATTTAAACTACAAGAGGCTCTGCGGCATGTTATAGGTCTCAGCCACCTTGGAAACAAATACCTCAACGAAAAGGAACCATGGAAAACCATTAAAACCAGCCCACAATCTTCAGCCAACACTCTATATGTCGCCGCCCAAATCGTCAAAAACCTCGCCATAACCCTAGAACCCTTCACCCCCTTTACAGCCGAAAAGCTCTGGGAAATCCTTAACTTACCAAGCACTATTCATGAACAAACATGGAACGAAACAAAAAAAGACCTCCCACCGGGCCACAAAATAAACAAGGCAAAACCCCTTTTCAGCAAAATAAAAGCCACCGAAGAAGAACTGCAGGTAATGTTAGAAAAAGCAAAGTCTAACCTACAGAAGTTGTCTAAGTCCAACGTGTAGATGAGCAAAATGAAGTGAAGAGTTTGGGTCTAAAAATTGACCTTCACATTCACACATGTTATTCCCCTGATGCTGTTACAACCCTCAAAGAAGTGATCATCTACTCTAAGAAAAGAGGGTTAGACGGAGTTGCCATCACCGACCACGACACCCTCGCCGGAGCGCTTAAGCTTCAAAATAGCGATCTCATCGTCATCCCCGGAATCGAGATAACAACCATACATGGCCACCTCCTTGCCCTAAACGTAACCACACCAATACCTCCAAAATTGGACATCAACGAAACGATCCAAAGAATTCACGAAGCTGATGGAATCGCTGTAGCCGCCCATCCCACCATATTTTATAAATCGGCGTCGATTCTACAAACAGCTTCCTACGACGCTATCGAAGTGATGAACTCAGCAGCTGTTCCCTTCCAGCTTTTCACATACTTGAACAAAAAACTTGCTACCAGACTTAACCTTCCACAAACCGCCGGAAGCGACTCCCACTATGCTCCTGAAATTGGAGCCGCTTACACCGTTATTGAAGCTGATCCGGATGTTGATGAAATTGTCCAAGCAATTAAGAAGGGAGCAACTGTTCCGGTGGGAAAATCGTTACCTTGGAGAATGCGGCTTAAAGGAGAGGCATTAAGACTGAAAAGAAAGATATAGAGAGAAAGGCTACTCTTCGTCTTCAAGTTGGTCTAGGTCTAGGTCAATGCGTATAGGTTTTTCTGGTTCTATGTAGGGGTCCATGTCAAAGAGATTTAGCACTAAGGCCTTGGGAACAACTTTAGGTGTCTCATTCGCCACTTTAGGAACTACCTCCGGCTGCGTAACCTCCAAAACTTTGTCCACCTGTCTAACCATTGCTTTTCCTTCCCCAAGCCTCTACATTGAGTAGATCTCTAACTGCGATTCGGATAGCCTCTGCTCTATTCGGATAAATTCTCTTGTCGTTCACTAATCGATCTAAAGCCCGAATGTACGGCTCGGGTAGATAGAGCGTAATTAGTTTCATTCGCATCCCTCCTGCAAAACAATTATGGGCAAAAACAATCAAGAGCATGTTTGAGGTTATATAGCTATATGTTAATAAACAAATATGATTAAAATATGAAGAGATTTCTATTATTAAATCTTTTCCATCACTCTATCCAAGTTTTTGTTATTTCATGTAAAAGAACGGCTTTACGGAATCTTTATGTTTTTCTAGTATAATTAAAACTCTGTTACTTTCGTTTATGTCTTCTAAAGATGTGATGACAGCTAAGCAATTGGGCGGAAACTTGATGGCGGAAAAACGTAGGCGAGTTTACGTTAAAAGCTTTGGTTGTCCGACAAATCTCGCAGACGGAGAAGTCATTGCTGGTTGTCTGTCGAGAGCCGGTTTTAATGTCGTTGAAGAAGTTCAAAATGCAGATATATTGTTGTACAATACGTGCGCGGTGAAAACTCCCACAGAAAACCGAATGATCGACATCCTAAGAAAGGCTCCGAAAGACAAGCGACTTATAGTAACCGGTTGTCTACCTCTGATAAACTTTGAAAGATTGAAAGCTGAAGTTGACTTTGACGGTGTGGTGGGTCCAGCTCCCGGCGCCAAAATTGTTGAGGTTGTACGCCGAGTTGATTGTGGAGAAAAAGTTGTTGTGTTGGCGAAGGATTCTAAACCGAGTCTTGGTCTTCCCAAAGTTCCGACAAAAAGCGTCACAGGCATTATCCCCATCAATTATGGTTGTTTAGGAGCGTGCTCTTACTGCTGTGTTCTCTTTGCCAGGGGACGTTTAAGAAGCTATCCGCTCGATGAAATAGTTGAACGGATGAAGCACGACCTCGTTTCGGATGCCAAAGAAATATGGTTAACGTCCCAAGATACGGCTTGTTACGGGAAGGATATCGCAACCAATCTCGCGGATTTGATGAGGCGAATCTGCGAAATTGAGGGAAAATTTTTTGTTCGGGTCGGAATGATGACTCCGAACCAGGCTTTGGAAATACTAGACGACTTAATCGAAGCCTATAAAGATGAAAAGATTTTCAAGTTTTTGCATTTACCTGTTCAAAGCGGAGACGATGAAGTCTTAAGGCTTATGAACCGTTTCTACACCGTAGACGACTTCAAAAGCATTATCTACGCTTTCAGAAAAGAAATTCCAAGAATAACCGTTGCAACAGATGTTATCTGCGGCTTTCCAGACGAAAGCAGAAGGGCTTTTGAGCAGACAATGAAAATCATTAAGGAGATTCAGCCTGATGTCGTTAACATTTCAAAATTCTTTCCAAGACCTCATACGCCTGCGAAAAAAATGAAACTTCTTCCCCCTCAAGAAGTGAAAGAGAGGAGCAAAAATATGGCAGGGTTGTCGAAAAGAATTTCATTCGAGAAAAACAAGGCTTGGATAGACTGGGAAGGGATGGTACTCTTTGACGAAAAAGGGAGAGGACAGTCTTGGGTTGGAAGAAACTTCGCTTATAAACCGATGGTGACAAAAGCTGACGAATTTTTGGTCGGAAAATTTGTGAGAGTTCGGGTGGTTAAAGCCTTTCCAACGTATCTGGAAACTGTGGTTGTGACACCAAAAAAGTTGGAAAAATCGTATATTTCAAAGTGTGCGAACACCATAAGCTGAGACGAACATATATTTGGATTGCCATCCAAACATAGCCACTAAAATACTCGCGTTCTACTTTTTTGTGCAACAAAGTTTATAGGTGTTCTCTTTCGAGAGATTTTCGAGAGCGGAGGCGTAAACTTCTGACGAAAAAAAGAAAATGTGTAAAATGCGGTGCCCCCTTAACCGATGAAGATGTGATGAAGATGGAGTTTGAAGACGGTTCATGGGAGACAATACCGCTTCCGGTGTGTCCAGACTGCTTCATGAAGCAAATGAGTGAACGAGCATTTCGTTAGGAGAAACAAATCTGAAAATTCGCGCGCATGTTGGAACTCCTCAATAAACTATAGTAACAAAAAGCGTTTTGAGTGAAAACGCTTAATTAACGCAAAGTCATAATGCTGAAGGAGTTTAGAAGCAACAGTTTGAGGAGTTGAGATGAGCAAAGAGATTTCAAGGCTTCCACCTCAGGTTCAGCAACGGTTGCTTACGCTTCAGCAACGACAACAGACATTGCAAGGAGTTTTGACGCAGAAGCAACAGCTCGAATTGGAACTCAATGAAGTTGAACAGGCGTTAAGCGAGTTGGAAAAGCTGACCGATGCTGCGGTGATTTACAAATCCATTGGATCGCTTCTCGTTAAGTCAAAGAAAACCAAAGTTACGACTGAATTGAACGAGCGGAAAGAGCTATTGAACATGAGGATTAACGTGCTGGGTAAACAGGAGGAACGTCTGCGAACCCACGTGAAGGATTTACAGGAGAAGTTGCAACGCGATTTGCGTCGGGTTTCACCTCCTCCTTAGGGTGAAATTTTCTTGGAAGAGATAGGGATACCTAAGCTTACCTCTGAGCAGGTGGAAGAGCTTTGTGAAATCGCTGAAGAGACTGCAAGAGAATATGTCCGATCAAAGGTTCCTCTCCGAAGGATATCTGTCCTCAACGTAACAGTTGACGCCGAAGGAACGAAGCCCATCACCATAAATGTCGATGTAGAAGTCGTTCTGTCGCCTCTCATGAAGAATTTCGATGTGGAAAAATTGGTTAAAGAAGCTACGGAAAGAGCCTTCACATCGATTAAAAAATACTTGGGGAAACTCTCATGCAAATCCACGAAATAGTGGCTCTTGTAGACAAGCTTGACGCCAAGTTGGCTGTTCTATTATGTCATCATAACGCTGATCCAGACGCCGTATGCGCTGCATTTGTTTTTTCTCAGCTGCTAAAACGTCTGAGACCCGAGTTAGAAATCGAGATTGCGGCAGCTCAAGGACCAAGCAGGCTTTCCAAATTTATGTTGAAGTCATTACCTGTACAACTGACACCGCAGCCGCGCATTGAAAAAGCTGATCTCATTGTTCTATTGGACACAAATACTATCCAACAATTAGATGAATGGAACGAGAGGGTTAAGGCGTCCAATTCTCCTCTCATCGTGATTGATCATCATGCGAGCCATCCGGAAACTGAACGCCTTGCAACCATGTGTGTGACAGATGAAGAAGCTTCATCTACCTGTGAGATTGTCTATCAGTTTTTTAAGGAGGCAGATGTTGAGCTAACGGAAATCGAAGCGAAAACGCTTTTTCTTGGAATAGCCTTTGACACGAGACACTTTGTTATAGCCACTTCTAAAACACTTAAAATCGTAGCCGATCTAATCGACGCTGGAGTGAACGCCCAAGAAACCTTGCCTCTTCTTTCCTTACCAATGGGGTATCCAGAGCGCACAGCACGGTTGAAGGCAAGCCGCCGCGTGAAACTTTTGAGAATCAATGACTGGCTAATTGCGCTTTCCCACGTTAGCGCCTACCAAGCCTCAGCAGCCAGAGCCCTTATCGGGTTAGGGGCACACGTAGCCATTGTTGCTGGTCAAAAGGGAGATACAATTCAAGTTAGCCTAAGGGCATCTCGAGATTTTCACAAGAAAACTGGGATACATTTGGGTCGTGACATAGCAAAACCTTTAGGCGAATATCTGCGTGGCATGGGTGGAGGTCACTCGGTTTCAGCTGGGGTCAACGGCGTTGGGGATGTGGAGGCCAGCTTAAAGCGTTGTGTAAGGTTGCTAAAAGAGGGATTAAAGTAAACTCTTTTTTGAGTAGCTACTCTTAAATGATTGAAAACTTGCCAATAACCTGGCGAATGAAACGTTGGCAGTAATCGAGACAAGAGACCTAACATACAACTATCCGGGTGCAAAAAAACCATCCATCAAAGATGTCTCCATAACCATTGAAAGCGGAGAGTTTGTTATTCTAACCGGTCCAAGCGGCTGCGGAAAAACAACCCTATGCCGATGCTTCAACGGCCTTATCCCCCATTTTTACGGCGGAAAGCTTGAAGGAGAAGTGGTAGTCGCCGGCTGCAAAGTAGCTGATCATTCAATTTATGAACTTGCTCGACACGTCGGCCTTGTTTTCCAAAACCCAGAAAACCAGCTCTTCGCATTGTCCGTTGAAAAAGATGTGGCCTTCGGCCTTGAAAACCTCGCCGTGCCCAGGGACGATATGAAAAAACGAGTCGATTGGGCTCTCCAAATGACAGGCATAGAAGAGCTTAGTGAAAGACCGCCCCACGAGCTTTCAGGCGGACAACAGCAAAGGGTTGCCATAGCATGTGTACTCGCCATGCAACCAGAAATTATGATATTGGATGAACCCACTTCCTTCCTTGATCCGGTGGGAGCTCAAAAAATCTTCGAGGTGATTAACGAGCTAAACAGGAAATTAGGAATCACAATTATCCTTGTCGAACATCGGTTAGACTTGGCTTCAAAATATGCCAATCACGTTATTGTTATGGATGAAGGAACAGTTGTTTTAGACGGTGAACCTCGAGGGGTCTTTAACTCTGAAAAGGCCCGCTTGACCGGTGTTGGCGTCCCCAAAGCAACTAGGCTTTACCAGATTCTCGGAGAAAACGGAATTCGCCTCGGCAGAGTTCCAGTGACCTCTGAGGAAGCAGCCAGTCTCTTACGGGAGGTTTTGAAGCGTGATTGAGGTTAAAGACCTTTATTTCACCTATCCTGCTGGTGTAGAAGCTTTAAGGGGAATCACCCTAACCATTGACGATGGAGAATTCCTAGCTATCATGGGGCAGAATGGTGCAGGAAAAACAACCTTAGTAAAGCAATTCAATGGATTGTTGAAGCCAACGAAAGGAGAAGTTGTCGTCGACGGAGTAAGCACCCGGGAAATGAGCGTAGCCCAACTTGCCCGAAAGGTTGGATTCGTATTTCAAAATCCGGACCACCAACTTTTTTGCGAAACCGTAGAGGAGGAGATTGCTTTTGCCCTTCGAAACTTTGGCTTTGAAGAAAACGCCATCAAGAAGCGGGTTGATTGGGCTCTAAATCTTTTAGATGTAATGCAATATCGTAAAACGTCTCCCTTCATGCTCAGCGGTGGAGAAAGAAAACGAGTTGCTTTGGCTTCGGTTCTCGCTTGGGACCCCCACGTTGTCATCCTCGACGAGCCAACGATTGGTCAGGATCACCAGCAAAAGGAGAAATTGCGACAGTTTATTGTCCAATTAAATGCTCAGAAGAAAACTGTCGTCGTTGTCACTCACGATGTAGAGTTTGTGGCTGAGTGTAATCCCCGTGTTGTGTTGATGTCTGGAGGAAAAATCGTTGCTGAGGGACTCGCAGAAGAAATTTTGACAAACCCGAAGCTTGTTGCGCAGGCTTCTATTGTGCCTCCGCAGATAACGCAGATTTTTTTAGGATTGCCTGATTTTGGGTTGCCAACAAACGTGATTGATGTTCATGAAGCGAGAAGGATTCTGCTTGACCTTTTGGAGGGTTCCTCATGAGTATGTTTGAGGGTTTTAGGTTTAGAAGAGTTTCTTCATCCATCCATCGGTTAGATCCGCGAGTTAAGTTCTTCTTTGTTTGTGTGTTGTTTGTTATGGCGATATTATTTAACAAGTTGTTGGCTATCATTGTATTATTTTTTGTTCCGTTGCCCTTTGTTTTGATTGCTGGTGTTAAACGGGAATGGTTGCGATCCATGAGAGGAGCCACATTTTTTGCGATTTTCATCTTTGTAGTCAACTTTGTTTTTGGGTATTTTTATCCCGGAACAATTCAGGGAATCAGCCCACCTATTGATACTCTTTCAGAATACTTCATCATCTTAGAAAAATCCCTTGCTTTGACCTTACGTTTCTTTGTTTTGGTGGCATCTTTCTCCGTGTTCTTCCTAACAACTTCGCCTGATCATTTAGGCTTGGCACTAGAACAGAGTCATGTGCCCTATGAATTTTGTTTTGCTTTCACTACTGCTGTTCGTTTCGTTCCTGTTTTGGCTGATGAGGCGCAAACCATTATGGATGCTCAAAAGGCTAGAGGCTTGGAGCTGGAGCGTGGAAACTTCCTAAAGAGAGTGAGAAATTACATTCCCATCCTTATTCCCCTAATTGTTGGTGCTATCCGAAGAAGTCTGGAGTTGGCAGAGGCTATGGAGTCTCGAGCTTGGGGAGCCAGCGAAAAACGCACCAACCTTTACGTGCTTAAGCTGAAGAAAGGTGATTATATCCTAGCTTTCGGTTCTGTTCTCATGTTAATCTTCGCTGTCTACGTTTGGCTTTCTGTTCCCATTCCATCATTAACTGCATTGTTGCGCCTCTGATTAATTTACAAATAGTTGGGTTTGCGTTAAAATTAACCCCTAGGCACGTTTCCACAAAGGGCTAGAAAGCTTTTTAACATGTAAGGTAGAATTGCCTCTGCGAGGGAAAAATCCTTGAAATGGTTGGAGGCTGCGGCAGAAGAAATTTTATTTGGAGCCAAAAAAGCGATGAGTGAACTTGATATGGAAAAGGTAGAGGAGTTTATCAAGATGATTTTGGATTCTAGGGAAAGGAGAATTTTTGTAGTTGGCGTGGGGCGAAGCGGGTTTGTAGGACGAGCCTTCGCTCTGCGGCTCATGAACTTAGGATTTAATGTTTACTTCTTAGGCGAGACAATCACTCCTGCCGCTGGAAAAGAAGATATACTTATCGCTATTTCTGGTTCAGGCACAACCAAGTTTGCTCTAACCGCGAGTTCAACCGCAAAAGAAATCGGAGCAAAGGTGATTGCCGTCACCTCGTATCCTAAGTCTCCGCTGGGAGATCTCGCTGACATCATCGTGTCCATTGGCGGTCGAACGAAACTTGGGTGGCCTAAGGAAGAAGAGTATTTGGCTAGACAGCTTCTAGGTGAACGTGAAACCTTGAGTCCCCTTGGGTCCATTTTCGAAAACAACTGCATGGTCTTCCTTGACAGTTTGGTTGTTGAACTCATGCAGCGACTCGGAAAAACCGAAGACGAATTAAGGAAACTTCACGCTACCATCGAGTAGTTAGTCAAGTTTGTTGCATTGATATACATCCTTGTTCACTTTGCGCACGAACAGAAATGATTAGAAGAATTGGAAAGGCAAAACGACGGTTAGGGCTTGGCTGTGCGCTCTAGCTACACCTTACCTGTCTATTCTTGTCAACGTAGCTCCTAAACTTATTTAGACCTCGCTCTCCGTCTCTTCCTCTTTTTTTGAGACCGTTTCACTTTCTTTTTCTTAGTCTTTTTAGTCATAGCACGATGTCTAGCCATACTACTCCCCTTTTTCCCTCGATGATTCTATGATGGATTTTCACCACCAACCAAAGTGGTTAGTTCGGGCGTAACGGTTAAGCTTGTTACCCACTGTCCTAACCCTTAGTAACATAAAAGAATTTAGCTTTTCGCAAACACAATTACACGCACAATGCGCAGTAGCCCCCTTCATATCGAACAATTAACTCCTCTTCAAAACTTTCGTAGCTAAGCCAAGGGTAAGATTTTTTAAACTGTTGAGTTAGAGTTGTTATTGTATGATGAAGGATACGACTCTGAGCTTACGTGATGATGAAATGGAGCGACGCTGAAGTAAATGCCAGGGATATAAGTGAGTCTCTATAAAAGTCCACAACTAAACTTTGTCTAATTTGAACTCTTCGTGAATTGCTTGGACAGCATCTTCTCCATCGTTTTCTTTAACCACAAAGGAAATGTTTAGCTCAGAGGAACCTTGGGCGATCATACGAACGTTTATTCCTTTCCGGGCAATAGCTGTGAATATTTTAGAAGCCACTCCAGGCGTGCCCTTCATACCAGCACCGACAACAGCAACCACACAAACATTATCTTCTGCTGCTACTTCACGAATCAAACCTCTACCCAAAAGAGCTATTTCCAATGTGCTAACAGCCCTTTCCAACAAGCTTCTCTGAATAACAAAGGAAATGTTTGCTTCTGAGACGCTTTGTGAAATCATCAAAACGTTAACGTTGTCTCTTCCAAGTACCTCAAAAACTTTTGCAGCTGTCCCTGGAGTTCCAACCATACCAGCTCCGCTAACATTAACCAGCGCCACATCCTTAACCAAAGTTATGGCCTTCACCGCGTCTCCAAGCTTAATTTTCTGCTCCTTCACTATGAGGGTTCCCGGATTTTCTGGGTTGAAGACATTTCTTATTCTGACAGGTATATCCTCTTCCATAGCCGGTTCTAACGCTCTTGGATGCATAGCCTTTGCTCCGAAGATAGTCATTTCTGTGGCTTCTTGAAAAGAAAGTTCAGACATCATTTTTGCCGTGGAAACTATTTTGGGGTCAGAGGTCATTAGCCCATCTACATCCGTCCATATCCAAACCTCGTCGGCAGCTAATGCTGCTCCTATGATTGTGGCCGTGTAGTCAGACCCACCTCGACCAAGAGTTGTGGTTACGCCTTCCTGAGTTGCAGCTATGTAACCCGTTACCACCGGAACAATTCCCTTTTCCAGTAATGGCTCAATTTTCTCCTTAACCTGATGTTTGGTTACATTCATGAGAGGAACGGCTTCTCCAAAGTTGGAGTCGGTCACGATTCCTATTTCTCCTCCAGTGTAGTTTTGGGCGTTGAGTTCTAGGTTTCGTAGGGCTCCCCAGACGATGGGCGTTGACAATCTTTCTCCGAAGGATAGAACATAGTCTTTTGATTTTGGGGTAAGCTCACCAACATAAATAATCCCCGTTAAAACTTTCTCAAGTTCCTCGATTGTTGTTTTAAGGATCTGTTCCACCTCTTCTTGTATACGCTTGTTTTCTACGGATTTTCTAGCAACAGTTAAATGTTCTTTGAGGATCTTTTGTTTAAACTCATGAATATAGTCGCGGTTTCCCTTTTTCGCTTGCTCCGCCGCTTCAATAAGTTTGTCTGTAACTCCTTCCAACGCCGAAACGACAGTAACAACCCGGTAGCCTTGACCAACGTAGTTAGCAATTAGAACGGCAACATGCCGAATGTTTTGGTCACTCGCCACCGAGGTACCTCCAAACTTCATCACTATTTTCTTCAATTCGTTCATCCTCCGACATGTCAAGCTATTAGTCTGGTTGCTAAGTTTTGTTTTATATCCAGCAGGTCCCTTAATATGGCACTGGCGGTTTCCATTCCGCCTGCTCCTCGCCCTATGATAGTTTCTTCACCAGCAAACTCTGAGACGAAGGTTACGGCGTTGAGGACTCCTCCAACAGATAGGGGACCGTGCCTAAATATTTCTGTAGGCTTGACTTTTAGGTTGTCGTTGATGGACCCTACGAGTTTGATTGTGCAGTTTCTCTTAGCGGCTTCTTCTAGAGCTTGAAGGGTAACGTTACGGATGCCTTGAACATTCACATCTCTTAAGGTAACTTTCTTGTTCATTATCCAATTCGCCATGATGACCAGTTTGCAGGCTGCATCTATTCCATCGACATCCATTGAGGGGTCAGTTTCAGCGTATCCAAGTTTTTGGGCTTTTTCAAGAGCCTGCTGAAACGTAATGCGTTTTTCATCCATTTCTGTCAGAATGTAATTGGTTGTTCCGTTTAATATCCCTCTTATAGAGACTATCTTGTCGCCCAAGAGACATTTTTTGGCTAATTCCAAAACCGGGGTTCCAGCCCCAACGGTTCCGCTGAATCTTAAATATACTTTGTTGTAGTCGGCTAACTCAGTTAGGGCGGGTAGGGCTAGGGCAAGAGGTCCCTTGTTTGTGGTGACAACGTGTTTTCCAGTTTTAAATGCTGTTTTGATATGGGATAAACCGGGTTCTCCGTCTTTAATGTTGGTGGGTGTTGCTTCAACCATCGCTTCAGCTTCAACAGATTCCATCACATCTAATGCTGAAATGGCGACATGCCCATGTTCAAGACTCGCTGCCACTGTGCCCTTTTCAACCTTCAGCGATAACATTTTCTCTAAGTCCAGTCCCTTCGGGCTTATTGCGGCTCCTCCTCTGTCTACCATAGCCACAACCCTTGGATGAAAACCATAATCTTTGACAAGTTCCGCTTCTCGACGTATGAGGATTCGTGCGAAACTTTGACCAACAACTCCACAGCCTATCAAGATTATTCTCATCGCTGATCACCTAGAAACCACGGTTGCAGGTATAGATCGTGAAAGCCCTAGGAGCTTCTCAATGGATTCTATTTCTGCGTCAACCTCAGAAGGCTTTTCACTTATTTTTATCGCAATGTCCGGATCTTTTAGTCCATGACCTGTTGTCACACAAACCACAACCTCGTCTTTATCAATTTTTCCCGCTTCAATCAGCTTCTTTAAACCGGCAATAGAAGAGGCGCTTGCCGGTTCCACAAATAAGCCTTCAGATCTAGCAAGCATCTTTTGTGCTTCCAAAATTTCTTCGTCAGTCACGGTTTCCGCTGTGCCTCCAGATTCTCTTATCGCCCTTATGGCTTTTTTCCAGCTTACAGGAGCTCCAATTCTGATTGCGGTTGCGACGGTTTCAGGCTTGTCTATGGGCACGATTTCGTCTTTTCCGTTTTTGATTGCCCGTGCTATCGGCGCTGCGCCTTCAGCTTGAATTCCAGTCATTTTCGGAAGCTTGTCTATTAAGCCCAGTTTGTGAAATTCGGTGAATCCTTTCCATATGGCGCTTATGTTTCCAGCGTTGCCTACGGGCAACACCACTCTGTCTGGGGGCTTTCTGTTAAGTTGGTCACAAATTTCGTAGGCTAAGGTTTTTTGTCCCTCTAATCTGTAAGGATTTATGGAGTTGAGGAGATAAACTTCCCTGTGCTTTTCTGACAGTCCTAGCACCATTTTCAAAGCCTGATCGAAGTTTCCTCGAATCTGCACAACTTTTGCTCCGTAAACCATGGCTTGCGCTAGTTTTCCGTAGGCAATTTTGCCAGAGGGTATTAGAACTATGCATTGAAGCCCTGCCTTTGCGGCGTAAGCGGCTAGAGCTGCGGAGGTGTTGCCAGTTGAGGCGCAGATGACGGTTTTCATGTTAAGTTCCACAGCCTTGGTTATTCCAACGGTCATACCTCTGTCTTTAAAGGATCCTGTTGGATTTTCACCTTCATTTTTCACGCAGAGCTGCTTAACTCCCAGAAGATTAACTAGATGTTGGCATGAATGAAGTCCGGTTCCACCTTCGTTTAATGAAACAATTTTTGTTGGATCGCGAATTGGCATTAGGTCTCTGTATCGCCATACTGACAGGGGCAGGCTTTGCCAGTCGCTTTTTCTGAGTTTTGCCTCTAGGAGATCATAGTCATACCTAACTTCGAGAAGGTCTCCGCATCGTTTGCATGAGTAAACAATTTCATCTGCGCCGTATTTTTCTCCACATGCTATACACGCTTGGTATATCATCTCTTCACCTCTAACAAAGAAACTCCTTTTCCAGGTTTTGTGCAGAAACTATCAGCACTTACGCCACCAGATTTAAAACCTTCCTCCATGGCTTTGGCAACTTTAGAAGCGTCGGTATTATTGATGTTTACTATAGCCATCATAGCGGGTCCAGCGCCACTGATGGCCACTCCACAGGCACCAGCTTTCAAGGCCTTTTCCTTAACCTTTTGATAACCCGGAATCATGAAGGCTCTAGCAGGCTCAACTACCGCGTCAGACATGGACTTTCCAATAAGGTCTACATCGCCCGTGGCGAAACCCGCAGCCATGGTCGCGGCGTGCCCTACGTTATGCACAAGTTTTTCCATTGAAACGGTTTTTGGTAAAATGGATCGCGCCTTTTCAGTTTTTTTAGGTGACGTAGGAACTTGTGGAATGGCTATGCACATCCCCAAATTAGGTGGGGGTTCTAGATGGATGACTTCTAGGGGTTTGTAGGACTTGATGATGATGAAGTGTCCGTAGATGGCTGCGGAAACGTTGTCTGCGTGTTCGAAACCAGCTGAGGCGATTTCACCCTTGGCAGCCAGCTGAACCAGCTGTTTATTGTCGAGTTTAAGGTTAAACAAGCGATTTAATCCGAAGGCAACTGCTGCCGCTGAGGCGGCGCTGCTGCCTAAACCCACGCTGGGTATGATTTCCTTCTCAAGTTTGATCATTAATCCTGTTCTTAACGAAAACTCTTGTAAGATATGCTTAGCAACAACTCCGGCTGTGTTTTTCTCTGGATCTGTTGGGATGGTATCTGCGGCTAGGCCGGAAACTTTGATTTTGATGTCTTTGGAGACCGGAATTATCGTGACCTTGTCGCTTGGTTGTTCTAGAGCCATGCCAAAAACGTCGAAGCCTGGACCTAGATTAGCTGTTGTAGCGGGAGCTTTAACAATTACTTTGTTTGGCAGTGATGCACGCTTCATCCTTCCAGCTCTTGGATTGATATTGAAGCCTCCCTATTAAGGTTACGTTTTATCTATAATAATCACGTTTTTAACACGTTGCCACTTTTACAAACGCAACCTCATTTCTTAATGAAAAATTAATTTCCAATAAGAATTTCAAATTCATAATCTTTTTCAAAAGGCTTCGAATACTGATATGGAATATGAAGAAAAATGCCAGAAAAAATGAGAATGACGGCGATCTGGATTTCACAAGATACTTACCAGAAACTTCTCCATGTTGAAAGAGTTTTGATAACGAAAAATGGGCGTAGCATAAATCCGAGCGATGCCGTGAAAGAACTGATAGAATTTTGGAAGAAGAACCGATCTAGACTCTGAATTTCCATTTCAGAAAATCTAAACGAGCGGTGAGTTGAAGTGGAAAGTATGGGAATATTAGAGGAATGGACAAAGAGCATTCTAAAGGGCAACACACGAAAGCGTCACCTACGAAGTTTAAGATATTTTGCGGAGTACATGGATGGGGATCCAATCACTATTGAAGACGTAAGAGCGATGTGACATGAGTAGAAAACTTGTATTGGCAATGACTTTGACGATTTTTCTGATAGGCATGTTGGGTGTAGCATTGAAAGTTCAGATGGTTGAAGCAAGCGGAACCATTACTATTAACGCTGATGGAAGTGTTGAGGGTACAACAGATATTTCGACAGTTGACAATGTTACCTACACCTTCACTGACAACATTAACGATTCGATTGTTGTGGAGAGGGATAACATTGTGGTTGACGGTGCTAACTATACAGTTCAAGGACCAGGAAGCGGAACAGGAATAAACCTGACAGACAGAAGCAACGTAACAATCAAAAACATGGAAATAAAAACATTCGACCGTGGCATCTGGCTCGATGAGTCTTCAAACAACACCATATCCAAAAACAACATAACAAACAACAACGACGATGGCATCTACATCACTAGTTCTTCAAACAATAACACAATATCCGGAAACACAGTAACAGCAAACAACGACGATGGCATCCGTCTCAGTTGGTCTTCAAACAACACCCTCTCAGGTAACAACGCCTCATCAAACAAGAACGATGGAATCAGCCTCAGCGTTTCCAGCGACAACAACGTGCTTTCTGGTAACACTGTCTCCTCAAACAAAAACAATGGAATTCGCCTCAGATCTTCCAGCAATAACAACTTTACTGGTAACAACTTCATAGACAACAAGCAACAAGTCTACGATTATTCATGGGATAATCCAGCAACCCCTCCATCAATCAACATTTGGGATGATGGTGCTGGTAAAGGAAACTATTGGAGCGACTACGAAGAGAAATATCCTAATGCTACCGAAATGGATGGTTCAGGTATATGGGACACAGCATACGACATCGACGAAAATAATCAAGACAACTATCCATTAGTTCCAGAGTTTCCATCATTTCTAATTCTACCACTATTCATGATAGCAACACTACTAGCAGTCATAGCCTACAGAAGACAGTTGAAAAAAGTAAATGTCAATACTTGAAGTACCTATCGATCACGAAGAAAACTCTAGAAAACAACTCTTTACCTACTCATAAGGCATGAAGCATATGATGATATTGGAAATTCAGAGCAAAGATCGGTATTTGGAAGAAACATCAGTCTTAGCTATTGACTATTACAGAAAAGGGAAGGAAGATGGCTATTTAGTGGATTGGTGTTTTTATTAGTTTTCGTTTGTAGAGAACTATAGCAAAAGTAAGCACGACGAGTATGAGTAGGATTGATGCCCATATAGGAAACTCTGGGATTACATAAACTCGTATGACCTCAACATTTTGAGTGCCTTGCTTGTAGACGAAATAGATGTATGTATAGTTAGTGCCTTCTATTACTTTTCTATCTTCTATCAACGTGTTATTTGCCCAAACTTCCCATTGGTCTGGATTGTCCCACTGTAGAAGTTCTTTTGGAATGGTGACGTAAAAATAGCCTGTTGTGTTTGGTGGTCCAGTAACATTGAAGCTAATCAAATAGTTGTCTGGATCGAAATTGAAATCTGAAACGGTGGAATTGCTGAGTGTTGTGATGTTGTGGGTTGTATTTCCCAGAACTACCTGAAAGGTTTCAAAGGGTGGTGTTGTTGATGGAAGGGTGCAGTCTGGTCTATCTGCTTCGTCTGAGTATCCCATGCTTTCCCATGTTCCCTTATAGTCATAATCTATCACTTCGATCTCTGTAATCCATTTCACCCATTTATAGCCCCATTTACATGGAACGACCAAACGGTAAGAATATCCATCAGTATGTGACAGGACTGTTCCGTTCGCTTGAAGTGCTAAAAGCGTGGTGGGATGCAGTGCTCTCTCAATAGTTAGGCTACTTGAAAAACCGTCAGAAGCGTAGAAAACCACTTCCGTTGCTCCCGCCTTTACTCCAGTCACATTCAGTAGGAAGAAAAGGGGTATGCCTGTCCAGTTGTAGAGTTGCGTCCCAAAGCCTATGCACTCCATGAGTGCGACTTCCGAGACCATTGGAAACCTCTGCAACTCGCTGTAGGTAAAATTAAGTGGGTGGTCAACTAATCCGCTTATAACCAGGTCGTATGGATCGGATTCATTTTGCGCTTGTATGTCTACAACGGAAACGGTTACCAAAATAATGGATAGAATAATCAGAAAAGTAGGTTGCTTTTTTAATTTCATGTTTTCACATCGCCGGAAGGTGACTACCTTACAACACACCTTTATAAACATTCAATTCAACGTCGTGAACGGTTGCCTACAGGCTGTGCGCACATACAAAATTCATGTAGAAAAGGGCGGAAAATGGACAAGGTGTTACACAGGTCTCGCAGATTGCGTAGACGATTGTGAAGCTCTTCAATTCTACATAGAAGATAACTATCTTTTGTTAATATTTTGTAACATAAGCAGGACAGACATCCTTCAGCAACTACCCCCCAAGCAACACAAAGAGAGAATGTTTAGCAATACATCGTAAGGTTAATAGGTTAGCTTTTCAACTAGCATGCTAGTTCACCATAACAGAGGAAACAAAAAGTGCCAAAGTTCAGACAAACAAGCGATATCATAAAACTCATGACCAAAAAACAGGACATCCGAGACATAGGCATAATCGCCCACATAGATCACGGAAAAACAACTATGACCGATTCTCTACTAGCAGAAGCAGGCCTCCTGTCACCAAAGATAGCAGGCGAAGCAAGAGCCCTAGACTACCTCGAAGAAGAACAGAAACGAGGCATCACAATAAAAACAGCCAACATCAGCCTACTCCACGAAATAGAAGGCAAACCATACGTCGTAAACCTCATAGACACCCCTGGACACGTAGACTTCACAGGCAAGGTAACACGAGCACTAAGAGCCATCGACGGAGCCGTCGTAGTCGTAGACGCTGTTGAAGAAGTAATGGTTCAAACAGAAACCGTGACAAGACAAGCTTTAGAAGAAAGAGTTAAACCAGTCCTCTTCATCAACAAAGTCGACCGCCTAATCAGAGAACTAAAACTCACCTCAGACCAAGTGCAAAGTAAACTCCTCCGAATAATCCGCGACTTCAACAACCTAATAGACCTATATGGAGAGCCAGAACAAAGAGAAAAATGGAAAGTTGACCCAGCCAAGGGAACAGTTGCCTTCGGCTCCGCCCTTCACAGATGGGGTTTCACCGTTGACCTCGCCCAGCAGAAAGGAATAAAATTCAGCGACGTTGTAGAAGCGTATAAAAAAGAACGCTGGCAAGAACTTCAAAAAACAATTCCACTCCACGAAGCTATATTGAACATGGTCATCAAAAATCTCCCAAACCCCATAGAAGCCCAAAAATACAGAGTTCCCAAAATCTGGAAAGGTGAACCAGAATCTGAAATAGGACAAGCTATGCTCAACTGCGATGAGAACGGCCCCACCGTGATATGTTTAACATCCGCTCAGATGGATCCCCACGCAGGCCTCGTCGCCACAGGACGCACGTTTTCAGGATCCATTCGAGAAGGGGATCGGATTTACTTGGTGGGAGCCAAGAAGGATTATCGAGTTCAACAGGTCTCTATGTATATGGGTGCCTTTAGAGAAGTTGTGGACCGCATAGTCGCCGGAAACATATCGGCGATACTAGGTTTGGATCTTGCTAGAGCCGGCGAAACCCTTATTGATGTCGCACACAAAGACTCGATGATTCCTTTTGAACGCATAAAATACGTCTCTGAACCAGTTATCACGATTGCCATAGAACCCAAACATCCAAGGGAGCTACCGCGCCTTGTCGACCTCATGCAACGCTTAGCAATCGATGACCCTAACCTAGTAACTACCATAAACAAGGAAACTGGTGAATATCTCCTCAGCGGAATGGGTGAGCTTCACCTAGAAATCGCTGTTAAATTCCTCAAAGAATACGGAGGAGGACTAGAAATCACCACTTCTCGTCCCATCGTCGTTTATAGGGAAAGCATTGCTGGACAAGGCGTAGTGGCAATGGCGAAGAGCCCTAACAAACACAACAGATTCTGGATACAGGTGGAACCGCTGGAAGAGAAAGTTATTGAACTGATTGAAAAAGGAGAAATCATGGAAGAGATGGGTCGTAAACGAATAGGCACCGTGTTACGTAAAGAAGCTGGGTGGCCCGCCCAAGAAGCAAGAAACGTGTGGTCGCTTGAAGAACATAAAAACATTATAGTTGACCTGACAAAAGGCATTCAATTTCTTCGAGAAGTAAGAGAAATGGTCGTCGCAGGTTTCAGGTGGGCTGCCCAAAACGGGCCTCTCAGCGAAGAGCCTATGCGGGGAGTAAAGGTAAAACTTTTGGATGTCAAGTTGCATGAAGACCCTGTGCACCGTGGGCCAGCGCAGGTCATGCCTGCAACGAGAAGAGCTTTTCTCGGCTCGTTCCTAACAGCCGACCCCATCCTTCTTGAACCTGTATATAAAATCGGTGTTTCAGTTCCTCAACAATGGGTTGGAGAGGCAACAAGCCTCATAACCCGCAAAAGAGGCAGGATAGTGGCTTCGGAACAGAAGGGGCCAATAACCATGATCAAGGGATTCATTCCAGTTTCTGAAACCTTTGGCATATCCGCCGAAATGAGGTCAGCAACTTCAGGTCACGCCTTCTGGCAAACCCAGTTTGATCATTGGGAGAAAGTTCCTGAAAATATTGCATTAACGGTTATAGAGGAAATACGCAAGAGACGAGGATTGTCTTCGGAAATTCCTAGACCAAGCAAATTCATCGACGAAGCTTAACATCTTTGCGGCTAGACTCGCTAAAATAGGTGTTTAGTACGTTTCTGCAATAGGCTGTGCCGTCACATAATGCAGTGTTAAGCTGGGAAAAGCCTTCTCGGCAAGACGCGAAACCCAATTCGTGCTTTAATACTATTGGTCGTAGCTTTTCTAAAATCCTCCTTCTTCGTTCCTCGTGTAGGTATTTGTAGCCTACAATCCATTTGCCGTCAGCGTAGAGTTGAAACAATCTATCATAGGCCTTTGGATTGAGCTGCTTCAAAGTTGAAAAGAATCCTCTCACGGGTTTCATGGTTGCCATTGTTACTTGCCTCACGCCAACATCTGCCAGCGTCGAGACCAGTCTTTCAAAATCCTTCTTGTCGTCGTTGATGGTTGGTATGATGGGGTCTATTCTGGCAACAGCAGGTATGTCTTTGTCAGCTACCTTCTTTAGAGCGGAAATTCTGCGGTCTGGAGATGGAGCGTAAGGTTCTATAAAGTTCGCAACTTCTTCTCGCAATGTTGTTACCGTTATCGACACAACCGTTGGAGTTTGCTTGAAAATGTCTAAGTCTCTGATAACCAAGTCTGATTTCGTAACTATTAGTAAGGGGAAACAATGCTTCGCTAGAGCTTCAGCGCATCTTCGTGTAATCTTATGTTCCTTTTCTAAGGGTTGATACGGGTCGGTGCAGTCGCTCATCATCACTGGAAGCTTGCGTTGAGTGTTCCTAGCCATGCTTTCTATTTGGTCGAGCAATTTTAGGCGTGGCGAGGTTGGACCGACGAAGCTTGGAAACTTGATTGCGTAGCAGTAGATGCAGGCGTGGGCGCAGCGTCCTAGGTATGTGTTTAGGTTGTATTTTGGGAGGCATGTGCAGTTTCCGGTTCTTGGAGCGTTGAAAATTGGCAGTTTCATTTTATGTCTTCCTAAGCGTACGGTTGCCTTAATGTCTTTAGTTCTTCTATCGGATACTGGAAACAGGCACTGTTAACTTGTCTATTAATGAAAACTCGAGCATATAGATATATTAAAATCAGTGAAGCGAAAGTTTATAGGTGTCTTATATCTTTCATCAAAGTTTCGATAGAAGGCGAAGAGAACGAAACGAAAACTGCTGTATCTAACCAAACGCCATCCAAGAACCAATAGGGCTTCTGGGGGTTGAGGAAAATAGCTTCAATGATTATTGTAGTCCCAGTAATCCTGATAGTAACCTTTGCTTTAGGTGAACTTTTTAGGAAAGCTGGTTGGCCCTCTGTCGTTGGACAAATCTTAGCGGGTATGTTGCTTGGTATTTCTGCAATTGAGAGTGTGCTATTTACTGATGACTCTTCTTTTGTTATAGTTAATTTTCTATCCGTGCTTGGAATAGTTTTTCTTTTGTTTTTGGCTGGATTAGAAATAGACATTGACAAGATAAAGGAGACATCAAGGGATTCGATTCTTATATCTTTTAGTGCTGCCCTTCTTCCCTTCTTCCTTGGCTTTACATTTCTAATGGCATTTGGATACGATTTCTTAACGTGCCTCGTTTTTGGCGGCGCCCTAATGGTAACTTCTGAAGGAACCAAGGTTAAGGTGCTTATGGACATGAATTCTTTAAACACTAGATTAGGAGCAATCATGCTCGCAGCAGGGGCGATTGACGACATATTTGAGGTTTTGTTTTTGAGCCTTGTAGTAGTAATGGCGAAGGGACAAAGTTTTGCAGGATTAGTTAGAGTTCCCCTCGAACTTTTGGCTTTCGTTGCTTTGGCATTCATATCTTTTGAAGTAATGCATAAACTGCTTCATTATCTGGATAAGAACAGTGGTGATGAAACTGAACTTTTCTCTATGATAGTGATTTTTATTCTCGTTCTCGCCGCCTTGTCTGAGGCTTTGCAGATAGGTTATTTGATTGGCGCCATCATAGGGGGTTTTCTTCTACAGATTTCGATGAAAGACATTCATAAGCAACATAGAGAAGACATGATTAAGGTAACTAAGCTAATCACTTTAGCTTTTGTTGTTCCCTTCTTCTTTGCAGATGTCGGCCTAAATTTCGAGTTGGGAAGCCTTTCCTCGAACCTTTTCCTCCTGACCATAACCATTTTAATAGCTTTCATTGGAAAAATTGTAGGCACTTTAATAATGAAGCCATTCTCAACCCTAAGCACAAAACAGCTCTACTATGTAGGCTGGGCAATGAACTCTAGAGGCGCAGCGGAAATGGTAATCGCCTTGATGGCAAAACAATTTGGACTAATTCCACCAGAGATTTTCTCCGCACTTGTGGTAACGACCATCGTAACAACCTTCACTTTCCCATTCATTCTTGCAAGAGGAATAAGAAAGAACCCTGGACTTATGGACGCAACTTCGGCAAAGCATATCTAAATAATAGGAGAGATAAGGTGGACAAAAGTAAAATAAATCTATTTGAGCGAAACATCATTAATAGTAGAGGTGAACAGAAATGAAAGATAACATGAAAATTTTAGTTGGAATCGACGGTTCAGAGCACTCTAAATGGGCACTCATAGAAGCTATCAACGTTGCTAAAAAATTTTCGGGATTCATAAACGTTATTACTGTTTACAAGCAAGGGATGGACGAGGAAGCTAAAAGAGTTCTGGAAGAAGCAGAACAATATTTGAAAAAAGAAAAAATAGAGCATAGTCTATCATCAATTCTCGGTTCAAATCCGTCTAGAGCCTTGATAACCATAGCTAACCACGAAAATTTTGACCTTATCGTGGTCGGGAGCAGAGGTTTAGGCAGTGCAGCGTCATTCCTGCTCGGAAGCGTATCCAGACGAGTAGCCTCCAAGGCTCATTGTGATGTTCTTGTTATCAAAAAGTAAAACTCTAAAAAAACATTCCATCAGGTCTCTTCATTACATCGTAACGAGTTTGAGTCCTTCTCTGAAACCGCTAATGTTTGCTTCTCTGGCAATTTTAGGCACAATGTCTATTATAGCCTTCTCAACAGCTTCCTCGTTCACAATACTCGTTATCTTCGTCAAAGCCCCTAACATAACGACGTTAGCGTAAAGCTTTGATTTCAGCAACTTCTCCACAGTCTTTGTCGCTGGAATTTTGAAGACCCTCGCTTTTGTTTCAGGTAAATGTTTAACCATTTTTTCATCAACTATTAATATGCCCCTTTCCTTCAAGTCTTTCGAATGTATCTCAACAGCGCTTTGGCTCATAGCCACCAAGATGTCGCATTTTCTAACCTTTGGAAAACCTATTTTGCTGTCTGAGATGATGACTTCGCTTTTTGCGGCGCTTCCTCTGGCTTCAGCTCCGTAGCTTTGGGTTTGAACCACATGTTTTCCGTCGTAAGCGGCGGCTCTTCCAAGGATTTCTCCGGCTAAAACGACGCCTTGTCCTCCCAACCCGCTGATTCTTACCTCAATTCTTTTTGGCACCCTTCTTCGCCTCCTTTATGATTTCGTAAATATTTTCGGTGAGTGTTGGAAATTTTCGATGCACGAATTCTCCCACCACGATTTTTCCTTCCAAGTCTTTTTCAGCCATTTTTTCGGCTTCCTGAAGCGTCACAGAGTTTTCTTTGAACCATCGAAGCATATCTGGGGCTGTTTTGAGTCCAATTCTTCTTCCGAAGGCTGTGGGGCATTGACTTACGGCTTCGATGAAGGCGAAACCTTGGTTTGTGATGGCTTTTTTCATGGATTCTTTTAGTTGTTCGATGTGGAAGGTTGTCCATCGGGCTGCGTAACTGGCTCCAGCTGCAGCCACTAGGCGAGCTGTGTCGAAGGGGCGTTCAACGTTTCCGTAGGGGGTTGTCGTTGTTTTGGCTTTAATTGGGGTTGTGGGGGCAACTTGTCCGCCTGTCATTCCGTAGACCATGTTGTTTGCCATGATCACGGTGATGTCGAGGTTTCTTCGAGCAGCGTGAATTAGGTGGCTTAAACCGATTCCTGCGAGGTCTCCGTCTCCGCCGAAGACTATGACGTTTAGGTCTGGACGAATGAGCTTTACGCCGGTGGCGACTGGTATGCTTCTGCCGTGGGGAACGTGGATGGAGTCTGCTTTAAAGTAGGGGGATGGAATCCATGCTGCACATCCGATGCCGCTGCAGAAAACGAATCTGCCAAGGTCTTTGTAGCCCAGTTCATTAACGGCTCTGAGGAAACAGCTCATTATTGTTAGGTCGCCACAGCCTTTGCAAAATGGAAGCGACAAGTCTCTTAGATATTCTCGGATAGAAAATTTTTCAGTCAACGTTTTTCACATCCTTCACGACTTTTTTGAGCAGTTCTTCTGGTGTTATCATTTCTCCGCCTCCGATTTTGTTTATGGGAACAACTGGAACCTTGCCGTGAACCGCTCTCTCTACTTCGTAGAAAATTTGTCCCAGATTCATTTCCGGCACGAAAAGTATTTTGGCGTTTTTAGCCATTGTCTGAACGACGTCGTCGGGGAATGGCCAAATGGTTTTTAGTCGAAGGAATCCGAGGTTGATTTTCTTCTTTTTCGCTAGTTCAACGGTTTCGTAAACTGTTCGGGAGGTGCATCCGTAGGAAACGATTCCGGCTTCGCAGTTTTTAATGTTGTATCTTTCGAGTTCTATGATTTCGCCTGCGTTTTTTCTTATTTTTCCCACCAATCTCTCGACCAGTTGTCGGTGTACGGTTGGGTCGGCTGTGTAGCGGATTCCGTATTCGTTGTGGGTTGATCCTGTTACGGCTATGTTGAAGCCTTGGCCTACGGAGGGCATTGTTGGGATTTCTTTTGAGCCGAAGAAAGTTTTGTCTGTTGGTTTAGGTTTTTTTCGGTTGACAATTTCTATCTCGTCTGGAGATGGCACGGTGATTGGTTCTCTCATATGAGCCACAACCTCGTCAGCCAGCAACACAACAGGAGTTCGATATTTTTCAGCTAAGTTGAATGCTTTGACGGTTAGGTTGAACATTTCTTGCACCGAGTTAGGCGATAGGACGATGGAGGTGTAGTCTCCGTGAGTTCCCCAACGGGCTTGCATCACGTCTCCTTGACCGCACTTGGTGGCCTGACCAGTGCTTGGACCAGCCCTCTGGACGTCTACGATTACACAAGGAGTTTCAGTCATGAAAGCATAGCCTATGTTTTCCTGCATAAGGCTGAAGCCTGGACCTGAGGTGGCAGTCATGGCTTTGGCTCCTGCCCAGCTTGCTCCTATAACTGCGCCTATAGACGCTAATTCGTCTTCCATCTGCATGACTATGCCACCTTCTTGGGGTAGTCTTAAGGCTAGACGTTCGGCGATTTCGCTTGCTGGGGTGATGGGGTATCCGGCGAAGAATTTGCATCCGGCTGCTATGGCTGCTTCTGCACAGGCTTGGTTTCCTTGCCAGAAACGAGTTTTTGTCAAGTTTTGTTTGGCTCCTTTTGTTATTGTTATTTGTTATTGTGAAGTTAAACTTGTTTGTTATGGGTTTCTTCTGTTTAGTCTAGGGTAGGGGGAGGGGGGCTATATATAGGTCAACATGGTTTGTGACGCAAAACGCACAAAACAAAAAGCGCCCTTTAGGGCATAAGAGATTTAAATTGTAGCTGGGCTAGGAAGTTTGTGGCGGCCGTAGTCTAGAGATTAGTGCAAAACAGCGCTAGTTGGAAAACCTGGTTAGGACTTCGGCTTCCCGAGCCGACTACCCGGGTTCGAATCCCGGCGGCCGCACCAATGTTGATGCGCGCGCTGGAAGCCTTAGGTTACCCCTACATATACGCAAACTTTTTTTCAATTGCAGAACGTTATGTAGAATTATGGGTTTGTAACGAATTGCTTTGCGTGCATACCGATTTTCAGTATATGACAGGCCTTGAAATAACTCATATATTATTACATACAATATTTTTTCTTTGGACGAGAATATGATAGGACTCTTCGGAGCGTTAAGCTTCCTTGTCTTAATCGAAGGAGCGATATTTGTTGCTCTCTTGTACCGCCTAGATAGCGTTGAAGACATTTCAAGGAAACAATTGCAGAAACTGCTCGACGAATGCGTGGACTAATAGAAAATAACATGTGTGCATGGAGGTTAATCTTTGAAAGAAGTAAGAAAGCCGTGGGGAAAAGAACTTTGGATAGCACAAGAAAAGGAATACGGTGGAAAAATCCTTGTCATAAAAGAAGGCCACCATACATCCCAACACTTCCACAAAGACAAAAAAGAAACAATCTACTGCTTCAAAGGCCAAGTAGACATAATCCTAAAAGATAAAGTGGTCACGCTAAAAGAAGGAAGCGACATAACCCTTATCCCCAGAACAGTCACAGAATCATAGGCAAAACAAACTCGATTCTATTCGAGGTATCGACTCCACAACTGGCCGACGTAGTAAGACTAAAAGAAAAATGAAAACTTGCACGCGCGAAAAAGGAGCGCGTGCTTGTGCAACAAGTTTTTTGTAGGCATTTTCTAATCTCTGTATTTTGCCTCGAAATAGAATGTGTTAGGAGCCTTGTTGGTGCAGAGCGAGTTTGAAGCAGCGTTGATTTCTTCTCGAAAAAGGAGCGAGATCGATATTATGGCCAGCATTCTAAGCGAGGCACGCAAAGGCTCAGGAAAAACTCGTATCATGTATAGATGTAACCTTAGCCACAGACAGCTTCAAGTTTACTTGAAGCTTCTTTCAGATATGAAACTCTTGATATCAGTCACAGAAGAAGAGAATCGCAAAAAAAACTTTTACGAAACTACAACGAAGGGGCGCGATTTCCTTGATGCCTATTGCAAGCTTAAGGAATTGATGCGCACTGATGCGGATGTGGATACTGGAGGAAAATGAAGGAACGAGAAAGCGTAAGAGGAGGAAGGAGGATGCGACAAAACGAGCGTGAAAAGAAAAGGAAACGGGAACTCTTGGATTCGGATGAGGTTGACGAACAAATAAGGCTGCGTCTACGTTGGCTTACGATAAAGGAGATGGAGCATGACCACAAAATGCGAAACAAAGCCATTCACCTAAGCCGGAAACGTAAGAAACAAGTTGATTCATGGGTCGTTTAAAGTAGCCATCTCAAGCATGAAAGGAAATTTCCAAGCTTAATCAAACGCGTGCAAATCAATATTGCTGCTTCATAAAGTTTTTCCCTATTTTGAATCTTGATCTAAAACGGTGTATCTTTTGAGCGAAAAGAAACTTCATTATGGAGTGCGCCTACGAACGGATCAACTGAAGTATCTGAAAAGCGTTCCGAAGCCTTCAGATTGGATAAGAAAAGCTGTAGATGAAAAGCGAAAGCGCGAAGAAAAAAAACGTAGATCGCGCGCACAGAGAGGTGAATTAAGAATTTGAAAATGGAAATAATCCTTCGTGAGAGACTGAAAAATGAAATGCGTAGAATAAAACAACGGATAGATGAAGAAAAAGATCGAACAAAGAAAGCTAAGATGATCAAATTCTATCGTAAAATGTCTGAAACATTAATCTGAAAGGTTACCCACGCACTATCCTTAATTCATAAAAAATAAATTTAGACCCCTCAAAATCTCGGCGGGAAATATGGGAAAAGGCTCCTGCGCATCTTCCGAGTCTTTGATGAGTCTCTGGATTTATCACACTCCATTAGGAGCGTTACCATAGCCTACCATAGTATTCCCCGTGCGTGCTTCTTCTGTTACTCATCCTCAATCTTTACTATAGATTCATAACTGTTTTAACCCTGAAACTGAAAGAAATGACAATATAATGCGTAGCGAGAGATAAAAATGCACAAAAAACTTTTGGTACTCTTACCAACGCTTCTCTTCTTAATGGTTGCCCCTATCGTCGTGCACGCTGCAACAATCACCATATGCACCTTTGATAAAGACACGTACAAACAAGGTCAAACAGGTTACATCACAGCTACGATATACAACGATGAGGACGACAAGATCCGAGTCACTGAACTAACCGCGGCCATTGAATACTACTACACTGACGAAAACGTGTACCTTCAATCATTTTTCACCAACGCGACTCTACCCATCGAAATTCAACGAGGAAATTCAAGTACCTTTTACATCCCGTTCAGCTTGCCTACTAACATCGCGTCAGGCTACACGGACATTTACGTAAAAGCCAAAACCGAACTATGGTCCACTGAAGCAGACAGATGGTTCGAATCAGATCACCCAACTTACCAACCAACACTCTACATAGAATCACCATATAAACAACAATTAGAGGAACAAGCCACGATTAACGAACAATTAGAGGAACAATTAGAAGAACAACAAACGATTAACAGGAATACCACAAACATAATGTATCTCTTAGCAGTCACCACGATGGTTTTCGTAGCAGTAACGGTACTTTTGTTCATCATTAATAGACGAGCAAGAATCCTCACGCAACCTATAGCCTAATCGCGCGTGCTTTTTACGCAAATCACAATATATCAGTCTTCTTAAATACTCTAGTTTACCCACCATTTTTGCGCGCGAAACTTTCTTTTTAAGATTTGTTATCCTTCATTTCATATAAGGTTAACAACATGAACCCTTGGTTTTGTGATTGTTGCGGTGATATCGTCAAAGCTGTATATCCATGCAAGTTTATTTTTCATGACGGTTTAGTATGCGATTTTAATATATGCCTAGATTGCATGGATAACGGAACACTCGAAATAAATCTTAAACGAAAAAAGCTAGTTGCTCAAATCCTTTCCATGTTATCGAGGTCAAAAACTCATATGCACACGCACTAACCGTCAAAGATGATGTGCGCACGTCAATGACCAATTCCTTCTTTTGTTATTTGTTGATGATTCCTTTTTCATTAATGTACCGTTCAAAAATTTCCTTAGCTCTTCTGGGTCAAAAGACCGTTTCATTTTGTTCACTTTTCTAGGCGCGCATGGGTTGTTACTGTTAGCTTTGGCTCTAACACGCGCTAATAAACTGTGTCCAGTTTGCATTGTTCGATGTATGGTCTAAGATTGGTCCAAACCTTTATTGTTGACCACCCATTATGTGTCCATACGAAACTAGGGATGTTTATGTACAAAACAATGGTCCAGCCCGACTTCAACGTTAAATCGCTGGAGGCTTGAGTAAAACTTCGCGATTCACTCATCACCGTGATGCTATACGATGCCCCAGAGAGTTGGCTACTCGTAACGTTTAGGTCCTCAGTTATCGCCACGGTGTTGGTTTTCCAGTAGTAAACGTTCGAATACGCACACTGGTTGCCGCCAACCATAATTCTGTAAAGACTTGCATCTGTGTCACCAATGTTTGTAACGACAAACCCTGCCTCCCACCAGTCACCAGTTTCATTGTGCCAAATATGCGTGCGCCCGGGGTGTATGTGCAAATCTTCTATTGGCATTCCGCCGCTTGTCATATCCATAGCATAAAGGGTGGCAATTAACGCTAACAAGATTGAAATGACTAGGAGAATCAATGTCATGACAACGATGCTAAGTCCTTTGCGACACTTTGCAATTCGTGACACGTCAACATGCATTTTAATCACCGCCTAGTATTTACGCGCGCACCTGTTCGAGTTCCAAATGCTAAGTGTGTGCGTAGGTGGATGATTGAGCGACTATTCATGCGCCTCTCATTTTCTCCCCGGTAAACCGGATAGCTGGAGTTTTAATATGATGTTTTGTGTGTAGAATTACGCTACGGCTTGTCGATACGAATCATAAAAAAGAGGGAAGGTTTTGTTTTAATGTTCTGAGACTTTCCAGATCATGACACGGACTTCATCATAAGATGGTGAAGGCGCAAATTGTGCTATTCTAACTTCGAGCTCGTTTTCTGATAGCGAAAGCCATTCTACTGAAAAGGTAGCACCAGCAGGAGTAAATTGATTAATACCATACTCAGAGTTATTCCTAATAGCGTATACAAAGACTTCAGTAGTATTTAATCCATGCCAAAGCTTGAACCAGTAATCAGTAACATCTATCCATCCGCTGTCATATGCTGGTGCAACTAAGAATCCTGGTTCAACTCCGAGACCTGGTTCGCCTTGAGGCCCTTCCGGTCCTTGTGGTCCTTCGTCGCCTTTGTCACCTTTAACTCCTTGAATTCCCTGTATCCCTTGCGGTCCCTGCACTCCTTGTTCTCCCGTGTCGCCTTTAGCTCCTTGAACCCCCTGTATTCCTTGTGGTCCTTGCTCACCTTGTAGCCCTTGTGGCCCTGTGTCTCCTTTATCGCCTTTAGGTCCTTGTGGGCCTGTCACCCGTTGCGTAGCTACTACGGTTGAAAGCGCACTGGAAGCCAGAATTGCAACGATAAGCCCAGCTATGAATGTCCTGTTAGATATTCCAAGACTTATTTCTTTAACCATTTTCTCACTTCCTTCTTTTCATTTACATACTTTCTTCGCTTAAGGATTTGCATTAAAAACTTGAGGAACAACCTTCTATGCGATCGAGTGCACACAAAATCGAGGAAAAAGAGGGAAGGTTTTGTTTTACGTTTGTTTAAGCGTTACTCTCATTACACTCACTATATAATATGCGCGCGCATTAGTATTACAATTGATGTTGGAGAGCGCTGCGTTTGAAGTTGATTTACGTGGTTATAGATGGCATGGGCGACCTGCCAATCGAAGAATTAGGAAATAAAACCCCCCTTGAAGCTGCTGATACGCCTAACATGGATTTTCTCGCCAAAACTGGAAAAACAGGACTAATGTATACGATTGGTAAAGGTATAGCTCCTGAAAGCGACGTAGCCGTCGTCTCAATCTTGGGCTATGACCCCTTCAAATACGGCATAAGTAGAGGAGTCCTCGAAGCCCTCGGCGCAGGTCTAACCATGAAAGACGGCGACTTGGCTCTGAGATGCAACTTCGCCACTTTAGGTACCAACAACAAGATCATAGATAGAAGGGTGGGAAGAAGCCTAACCACAGAAGAAGCCACCGAAATAGCCAAAGCCATAAACACGCAAATACAACTAGAATCCTACCCCGCCAGTTTCCAATTCAAAGACACCCTGAGCCACAGAGGAGCCCTAATCATAAGAAGCAAGAAAAAGCAACTCTCAGGCAACATCAGCAACACAGACCCAGCTTACACCAGAATCCACGGCATCGGCGTAGCAGAACCCGAAGCCAAAATGATTCTAAAAAAATGCAGAGCCTTGGAAAAAACTGAAGAAGCTAAAATTTCAGCAAACCTCGTCAACGAATTCACCCAAAAAACCATAGCAATTCTAGACCAACATGAGGTAAACAAGAAACGCGTTGAAGAAGGAAAACTAAAAGCAAACGTCATCCTCGTGAGAGACGCCGGCAACCGCCTACCAAAATTTCCCCAAATCAACCAACAATATGGCTTCAGTTTCGTCTGCCTAGTCGACATGCCTGTTGAAAGAGGAATATCCAAACTAGCAGGCATGCACATGGTAGACCTTCCCCCTCCATCCAAGAACCTTGAAAAAGACTGCAAACTAAGAGTGCAAAAACTGCTAGAAAAACTGCCCTCTCACGACTGCTTCTACATACACATCAAAGGACCAGACGAACCAGGCCACGACGGAGACTTCAACCTCAAAACCCAACTAATTGCTACCGTTGACAAACACTTCATCGGGAACGTGCTGCAAAAAATAAACCTCGAAGACCACATCATCTGCGTCACAGCAGACCATTCAACACCCTGCAAACTAAAAGCCCACAGCGACGATCCCGTGCCCCTTCTCATATCAGGCAACAAAATCCAAGCTGACAAGGTTCAAAAATTCTCTGAAAAAGAATGCGAAAAAGGAGAATTAGGCATTTTACTGCATGGAACCGAACTCATGCCAAAACTAATCATGCACCTAAGAGAATAATAGGTGGTTAGTTTCTTCTCAAGCCGAGGACAAGGCCAACGACAAAACTGCCTACAAAGGGAGCGCTGGACGCGAAAGTTGCAAATCCTAGGGGAGCAAGAATGTTGGCGAATTTTGTTATCGTTGCGACTAGTTCATCTAAATTCAAGTTGATAGCATTTGTATAGACCATGTACATGAGTAAAAAGGCGAAAACTCCAATAGTTAACGCCAGATGCGAAAGCCTCTTAACAAAGTATCCAATGAAGTAGCCAGCGAAACCACCTATAACTAATACGTAAACAACGGAGTCTAACAATTCCGCCATCCTCATTTTCCCTCATCAAACGCTCTGTCGATAAATTACAGTTCCACATTTTTTGCAATGGTAAAAATTGCCTTCGTTATTCTGTCCGCCCTTGATGATTTCTCCCTTACAATTGGGACACTCCATCTTTTCACCTTCCTGTTTCATGTCCTCCTAAACAATCTGTACTCTAAAGGTTCCCGATCGAAGTAAGGACAAGACTTACACAAACTCTCGCTTACATTCTCTTTACATAGCCCACAATAGACGCCATTTGGTAAATGAATAGCTTGTTTGCATTCATGGTAGTCAAGGTTTATGCCGCTACGCTTTAGACTACCACGTATTTTTTTCTCTCTACTGTGCGCTTCAAGTTTATTCAATTTTTCCAATTGCGGAAGTTTCTTCAATTCCTTGACTCGTGAAAGCATTAGAACATCACTAAGGTCTCGAATTGATCCGTTCTACTAAAATGGATTATGAATTCTAAAAATTGATTTTGAATCTATATTTGCATTTCATAACTAATTTTTGTCGTGACATCGTATCCTCCCTTGGAGTTGACGATGAGCGCCAAACTTCAAGAAATTCGAAGGAAAATTGCCAAGCTTGAGGAGGAAGCTAGGGAACTGAAACGTCTTAAATCCGACTATGACGATGCTAGGAAATTCCGTAGAATGCTTATTAAAGAAAAAGCCGATTAGATTGGTGGTTTAGTCAGTTTTCTTTTCTGTTGCGGCAGTTTCATCCACTTCTTAAACTCTGAACTTGGCGGTTCGCTTTCAAAGAGTTGCTTCCGACGAAATTCCAGCAAGTTGTTTTCTTTCCCTGCAATTTCCGCTGCTGTAACAACTTTGTGACCTACTTCTGACGCGGCGTCAAATATTGGCTGAGAGATGGTTCTCCATTTCTCGTCTCGAAGGGTGTGGTGTTCCAAAATTGTTGTTGGCACTTTCTTAACTAGGCTTTCTAGGTTTTGAATTCCCTGCTTTATGTGTTCTTCTTTTACTCTGAATCCCGCTAGGTAGGTTGGGGGTCCGCCCATGATGACTAGTTGAGGTTTTTCAGCGAGTATTATGTCTAGAGTAGGAGTGTACATGGGTCCTTGAACGTCGGATGCAAACAAAACCTTTTCATCGTCACATTCGATAGTGATCATCAAAATCCAGCCTAGCGCCGAGTTTTCTGGTCCGTGGAAGACGGGGTTAGAAAACTTTAGCTTTGTATTTCCAAACTCGAAAGTTCTGCCATCAGCTGTCTCCAGTCTTTCCGCGTAGCTGCCCCCGGTGTTCTTGAACATCCACCCTCGGCGTCTCTGGCTGAAGTTGACCATGGAACGATAGTTCTTGACAAGGACAAGTTTTCCTCCGTAGATTTTTTTGGCAGCCTCCGCTGAAGACCAGTTGCAGAACCAGTCGGTGTAGGAGGGTGTGTGATGGTCAAAGTGATAGTGGCTTAAGGTTACAACCTCAGCTTTTTCCGCCGCTTCTGATATTCTTTCTCGGCATTCAGCTATAGCTTGGTATTCCCGTGGATGAGGAGGATACCCTAACCGCTTCGGAGCCAATGAAGCTCCAGCATCTAAAAGAACCTTTACATCCGAGGTTTCCACGTAGGTGCACATGGACCTTACGCCGAAACTTTCCTCGGCTAAGGGGACAACCCTAATTTTCTTAAGCATTTGCTCAACACTCTGTTCATGTCTGTAATGCTAAAGCGTTTTTGCAATTTCTTGATTCAATATGAGAATGTACTAAAACTTTAAAACGTTGTTGATGGCCTAATATGAATGAGAGAAAGGGGAAATGCGATACTTTCCTAAAGAGAAGGTTGTTCTTGCTCTTGTTGTCCTTAGCTTAATCCTTTTAGCTTTCATGCTTTTGGTGACCACGAACACCATTACCAACGTCTCAGCTGTGGAGGCTATTGGGGTTGGAGTCTACTGGGACAGCAACTGCAGCAATGCAGTGTCTTCAATTAACTGGGGTACCCTTAACCCCGGATCAGTGAAGAAATTTACGGTTTATATTCGAAACGAAGGAGCGAAACCAGTGCTTCTCATCTTGTCGACGGCGAATTGGAACCCGTCAAAAGCATCCGAATACTTAAATCTTAGGTGGAACTATGCTTTGGAGCGATGGATAAATCTTAGTGAAGTCCTCCAAACAACGCTGACTTTATCTGTATCTCGCTACATACAAGGAATATCGAATTTCAGTTTTGACATTCTCATAACTGGAACTGATCGCTTGCTGGGCGACGTGAACGGCGACAGCGTAGTCGACACCGCAGACATAATGATAGTCCTGCACGTCTACAGCAAGGTTCCAGGTTGGGAGGGTTGGACAACGAAGGCGGACGTGAACGGCGACAGCGTAGTCGACACCGCAGACGTAATGATAGTCCTGCACGTCTACAGCAAGGTTCCAGGTTGGGAGGGTTGGACAACGAAGGCGGACGTGAACGGCGACAGCGTAGTCGACACCGCAGACATAATGATAGTCCTGCACGTCTACAGCAAGGTTACATAATGGTTAATCTAAGAACCCACAGTAGATCTGAACGGAGACGGCAAAGAAAGTGGTTTGGATCAGATCATAGTAGGCACGTTCCTCTTTGCAAAGCTGGGAGAACCGATTTAACCAAGACGCGGACGTGAACTAGGACGGAAAGATAGGCGCCCAAGATAGCATCATTAATCGGCAGACATCTAGGTGAAAGCTCGTTATAAACCGGTGTTACTTCCCTTTCTTTCTATGAGTTTATTGATAGACCTGGAAAGGTTATGGCCTAACTAAGAGAACTAATAAGGATTCGGAAGAAACATCAGCAGCAGACTCCTTCTACTGGTTAAAACATTCCGGCGGAAAAACTACCCTGTATCCGGATGTATGGGATTTGGTTGCCCCCAAACAGTACAACCTCTGATCCCGTATTTACTGGTCCGCCCAAAGTAGGCGACGATGGCAAAGACAACAATCATTCCATAATACCACAATCATCATGATGGGCTGTAACGGCTTAACATAAGCTGGAACGAACCAGTTTCACCTAGCCACATCGACCAAGCAACCATCTAATTGGTTAAACATCTAGTCACTGAAAATCAAATGATAGACCGAGCAGTAAGAGAAACCATGAAAGAAGTAGGACTGGATCCGGAACGCAATAGTATACTCCTCTACTACCCCCGTAAAGCACAAACTACACTATTCTAAACCGTGAACTTCATTCTTTCCCCAAGAAAGAGATTGTCAACAATCCAAGTTAAGTATTGTATAAAAGTCTAAAATCCTCAAAATCAGCATTCCTAAAATAAACTCAAACCTAGTTTCTCAGATGAACTGCGCGCAAACACTTTTATGTTGGATTAGCATTCAACTTTGCCTCGGTGGGCGATGACGACTCTGGCCCCACTGATCAGTGATTGAGATCTTGAGTGCGAGAGCCCACTCTAACCGTAACGCTGGGCTTTAATTTTGCCTAAAGTCTGTCCTATGTGTCGAAGTCGCAGAGTTCACTTATGGTTGGGTCGTGGTGGAGGGCAGATGTATAAATGTTCCAAATGCGGTTATGTTGGCGCCGCTGTTGTAGAATTTCCTGAAGACGCGTTAAAAAAGTTGCAAAAGGCTGAACGAATGAGAACCAAGTTTGGGCAACAGAGGAGGAGAAAGCCTCCAAAATAATAGCTTATTAATGAAAACCCCAGAGATTCATGCGTGCGTATCTCCAATTTTTGGCTTAGGCTGTTGTTTCCGAAAAATACTGTTTTCAATATTGTGCTGTTGTTAGGCTTCAAATATGCACATAACGTAAATTAACGCGCGTAATCTTTTATTTCTTTGGTTGCGCGAGTCTTTCCAGAATACAGATTAGGCCATAGATTGTCCAGCCGACGAGTAGCCACAGTAGGACTCCGAGCATTGTGCGTTGCAACTCCGATGGCTGCGCTATGCGAGCGTGCCACATTATATTAAGTATTACGATTTAATAAACATATCGGATATATAGATTACAAATACAGATGCGCGTACTTTTCTACTTTGGAGTCACCATACAGCGCGCAGTTAGGCAACAGAAGAAGAGAAGGCTTCTAGGCTGTTAGTTTATACTTCCGCTTTTCTAAGACTTCAATCTCCTTTTTAAGAGACAAAAACCATAAATTCAGTTGCTTACCAATCAAAAATGAGGACCACCCTCATGCCTCACTATTTCAGCGTTTTCAAGGACGAAAGCAAACTCGACATCAACTATGTTCCGCCCCGCCTCCCCCACAGATGGCCTCAGCTTAATCTTTTAGACCAGTTTTTCCGCTTCGCCGTTGAAAGTCCTGGAAAAATGACGCAGCGAGTGTTGATTGTGGGAAAGATTGGAACAGGTAAAACGGTTCTTTCCCAGCATTTTGGTTTAGACGTAATGAAGGAGGCGAAAGAACGGAACATCAATCTCAACTACGTTCATGTTAACTGTCGCGAATGCAAGGGAAGTCTCTTCATGATTCTTCAGCGAACCATCCTGAAGTTTTATCCTCGTTTTCCAAGGCGCGGCTATTCGGCAGAGGAGCTATTGCAGGCGCTCATGCAGATTCTCGACGAAGAAAATGCGTATTTAATCTTGGCATTAGACGAGTTGGAAGCCCTCATCCGCAGTGAGGGATCAGATCCTATCTACCGCCTCACTCGCGTCCAAGAGGACCGCCTCAAAGCTTCTCAAAGGCTTTCGCTCATCTGCATTCTTCGCCAACTTGAATACTTAGAGAAGCTGGACCCGAGCACAAGAAGCACGCTTCAACGTAATGTCATCCATCTGGAAGAATACTCGAAACCGCAGCTTGGAGACATTCTTAACGATCGAGTGAGACTCGCGTTTAGGCAAGAAACTGTCTCAGCCCAAACTATGAGTCTTATTGCTGAATTGGGCTATTCGGAAGGGGGAAACGCCCGTTACGCTATTGAGCTTCTTTGGCGAGCTGGCAAGTATGCTGACGCTTTGGAAATGCGGGAGGTTTTGCCTGAGTGTGTTCGGAAAGCAGCTGTCAGCGTTTATCCGGTTGTGCGGAAGGACGTGATCTCCGCTCTCAGTTTTCATGAAAAGTTGTTTCTTCTTGGTGTTGCGAGACGTTTCAAGCAAACCGATGCTGCTTACGTGTCTATGGGGGAGGCGGAGGATGCTTATGCTATTGTTTGTGAAGAATATGGTGAAAAGAGGCGTGGTCACACTCAACTTTGGAAGTATGTTAGGGATCTTTCTGCTTCGGGTGTAATTGAAACAAAGGTTTCTGGAGAGGGTCAGCGAGGGAAAACTACCCTCATAAGTTTGCCTCGGGTTCCAGCCTCTGACCTAGAGCAGGAGTTGAGTAAGGGTCTTATGCAAGGGAGGTAGGTGAATCTAGAGTGGCGATAGAAGAAGTTTTTTCTTCGAAGGGGCGGGTGAAGATTCTGAGAATTTTGGCTGAGATTGGGGAGTTGAACATTTCGGAGATTGCTAGGCGAGCTGGCTTAAACTATGCTACGACAAATAAGCATCTGTTGGTTCTGGAAAATCATGGTCTTATCAGGCATAAGAGGTTTGGGAGGATTCGCATTTTTCGTTTTGATGAAGAAAATCCTAGGGCGAAGATGATTAAAAAACTCATAGAATTTTGGGAACAAACAAATAAGCCTTGACTTTAGGTTCTGGACAATTTAGACTTAGTAGCATGCAACCATAAATATTTTTTAACTTAGAGCATCTATCTTGGAAAAAGGGGAAATATCGATGAATTTGCTTTCTGCAAATAATCTGATTGCAATTTATTGTATTTTAATTGGTTTAATGATGATTGGAATGTGGCTTTATCTCCTTTTAAAAAATCAAGTGCCAGAGTTGCAACCAGAAAGTTATGCTCCTAAATTGATAAGTTACCACGTTGTTGCAGAGCTTCTGACAGGCATTTTTTTGATCATATCTGGAGCTGGATTATTTTTAGGTAGCGACTGGGCAAGAATGCTTTCAGCCATATCGCTTGGAATGTTATTCTATAGTGTTATCAATAGTCCAGGAAAATACGCTCATGAAAATAACGTGCCAATGGTGGCTATGTTCACAGTAATAACGATTCTAACAGTTATGGCGATGGTCGCATTGTTCAAATTCAGCTAATGTTAGCGATGACGGCTACCTTTATCTTGTCTGGCAAAAAACTTGTTAACAGAATACTCAATTCTGAGTTTTGTGGACCTGTATGCAGTTGCTAACTATGTATATCATCGTGACTAGGAGTCGAAATACAACAGGGCTACTGAGTGCCGAAGATAGAAGTAAATAAAAGCGCAACGCCGAATATATGAGATTGCTTGAGTTAGAAGAGTGACATTCACATGTCCATGGTTGACGTAACCGGGAAACCGGAGGTTTATCGGGAAGCCAAGGCGAAGGGAGCCATCAAACTAAAGCCTAAGACAATACGGTTGATTAGGGAGGGAAAAGTTGAGAAGGGCGACCCCTTTCACGTGGCAAAGGTTGCCGGAATCTTAGCTGCGAAAAAAACAAGTTCCTTGATTCCCTTATGTCATCCTTTACCTCTAACCAGCGTGGAAGTTGACTTACAGATCGTCGACGATTCTACGGTGGAGGTGGATACAACGGTTAAGACTAGGGCTCAGACCGGAGTTGAGATGGAGGCTCTCGTTGCGGCTACAGTGGCTCTGTTGACGATTTGGGACATGACCAAACAGTATGAGAAAGATAAGCGTGGACAATATCTTCACACAATTATTCAAGACATACGTGTGGTTCGGAAAAAGAAAGAGGAAGACAGATGAGCGAAACCGCCCGCAAACACAAGGCTGAAGCACCTAAGAAACTGAACTTTGCGGTTATCATTTGTAGCTCTTCTCGCTACCAGAACGTCAAGGCAAGAAAGCCCGTTGACGATCCTTCCGGCGATTTAATCGTTGAAACCTTACAGAAGGCTGGTCATGGTGTTGCCTTTAGAGAAATCGTGCCCGACGACATGGTTTTGATTGGAAAAATTGTTGGCAGAGCCATCGGATCAGAGGATGCAGACGCAATTATTGTTTGCGGTGGAACAGGAATCAGCCCAAAAGACGTGACGATTGAGGCAGTGAGACCTATGTTGGTTAAGACTTTGCCTGGTTTCGGAGAGTTGTTTAGAAAGCTGAGTTTTGACGAGATTGGTTCGGCGGCTGTTATGACTCGCGCCTTGGCGGGTGTTGCAGATCAGGGGAAGGCTATTTTTTGTATTCCAGGCTCTCCGCAGGCTGTTAAGCTTGTTTTGGAAAAGCTTATTTTACCCGAAGCGGGTCACATACTGAAACACGCCCGCGAAAAATAGTGATACCCAATGATTTACGACAATTATGGACGTCCTGTTCTTAATCTAAGGATTTCCGTGACCCAAAAATGCAACATGCACTGCCCCTACTGCCACAGAGAAGGCGAAACCAACCCCTCCACTGTTATGTCTGTAGAAGAGATTGTCCACATCGTTAAGACAGCCTTAAGCCTCGGCATCTCCCGAGTGAAACTAACCGGAGGAGAACCCCTCCTTCGCAAGGACATCCTAGACATCGTAGAAGGCATCGCCGAACTTCGAGGCTTAAGAGACCTATCCATGACCACAAACGGAACCTTCTTGGAAGCCATGGCGAAAGACCTAAAGACGAAGGGACTAAGCCGCGTGAACATAAGCCTTCCCACCCTAAACCCCGAAACATACCGCAACCTCATGGGAGGCAACCTAAGAGACGCCATAAAAGGAGTCAAAGCCGCCGTTGAAGCTGAACTCTATCCAGTGAAACTGAACATGCTGATTCTCAAAAATATAAACGAAAAAGAAGTCGAGAAAATGATTCAATTTGCAGAACAAACCATGACAATCCTACAACTAATCGAACTTGAACCCATAAACCTCACTGAAGCCTACTATGAACGTCACCACCTTGACTTGAACGAAATTGAACAGAAGTTAAAGGAACAAGCATTAGAGGTCAGAACTCGCGAAGACATGCAGAACCGAAGAGTCTACTTCCTACCTAAAGTAAAGGTGGAAGTGATTCCCCCAATCGAAAACACCGAATTTTGCGCCCGCTGCACCCGCATCAGAGTAACAAGCGATGGAAAGTTAAAGCCCTGCCTCATGAGAAACGACAATCTAGTAGACATTCTTACTCCCCTACGGAATGGAGCCAACGAAGAAGAACTGACAAAACTCTTCCTTGAAGCAATTAAGAAACGTGAACCATATTATAAACTGCTAACTGAGGAATGTGGAAGGGCTTTTTAGATCAGGTAGTAATCCATAACTTTTTTCAAGCGTTTTGGCGGAAGCTCCGTGACAGAGAGTTTCTTTAGTATCCTAATCATGTGAGGCTGAAATCTAGTGAGGTCTGTAAGAGTTACGAGACCGATGAGTTTCCCCTTATAAACAACAGGCAGCTTCTTTATCTTAGTTTTAAACATGAGTTTCACAGCATTCTCGATTTCCATTTTAGGTTTTCCCAATATTAGGGGAGCAGACATAATATCTGAAACCTTGATTTTTTCTGGGTCCACGGATTTGGCGAGAACTCTTTTAAGCATGTCTCGTTCCGTAATGATTCCCACGGGTTTCTCCTTTAGGACAACGATGAGGCATCCTATTTCGTGTTTGTTCATGATTCTTACGGCTTCCTGAACAGTAGCATCAAACTTGATTGTAATCACTTCATCAACCATGACGTCTTCGACATTGAGAGACATAATGAACACCAGATAATTACTTGCAACAATGTTGGGTTTATAGATTGTTACCGCCCAATCTTGTTTACAAATTAAAATTGTTATTTTCGTGTTGTCTAGAGTAGGCGGAGAAGCAAGCTTTCTAAGGAAGTGGTCTTGCTTCAAGTTCAATGTCGATTTCTAATGTTTGGCTGTCACGTATAATCGTTAAGATTATGGTTTCTCCGGGACTTTTGTGTCGCTCCATGTAAGTCAGCAAGTCGTCACCAGTTCTTATTGAAATATTATCAATACCTATGATTACGTCATCACTTTGCAGGTCAGCTGCTTCAGCTGGGCTATCTGGTAAAACTCCTATTATTTGGAAACCGCTTATGCTGTCGGTGGTTACATCAGTTCCTTCTATACCTACCCAAGGATGCTCATATGCACCGTTCATAATCAAAGCGGGAATAACTCTTTGCATTATTGCTGATGAAATTGCGAAGCCTACCCCAGAAAATTCGCCTGTTTCACTTACAATTGCAAAGTTTACGCCTACAACAAACCCTAAACTGTTTAGAAGGGGTCCTCCCGAATTGCCTGGATTAATTGCAGCATCAATTTGTATCACGTCAACTATTGCATACTGAATTCCAGGCAGCCTCAAACTTCTTCCAATCTGGCTGGCTATTCCTTGGGTTATTGAGCCAACCAACCTGAAGGGGTTTCCTATAGCGTAAACGGTTTCTCCCACCAACAGTTTTGAAGAGTTTCCTATAGGTAAAGGATGCAGCGGCATTTCTTCAGGTACATTGATTTTTAGGACTGCTAAATCGCTATAGGTATCATTATACACGGAAGATGCTGTAAAAACTGTTCCATTAATGAACGTTACTTTAACGACATCATAGTCTTCTACGACGTGATTGTTCGTGACTATGTATCCTCTTCCGTAGGGGTAAACGAATCCTGAACCTTCAACAACGGAGTCATCTTTGCGGCTGTTGGTTATTAGTACAACTGAATGTTTTGTTAGGTTGTAGATTTGAACTGCTGTCATGCCCGTTGTCTGATTGTAATGCAAGGTTTCAAGGGTTGATTGAAGTTGTTCGATTTCAGCGGAGAGGTTTGCATAATTATCCTTTAAATCCGCAAAATCTGCTTTTAAATCTAGATATATGAAGGTGAAGCCTGCGCTCAATGCAAGGCAAACCAGAATCATTACCAAAAGAAACTTTTTGTCAACAACTATGTCGTGCGTTTCTTCCATATGAACGCCTCTTTTCACATATTTCTTATTCTATCTAACAAACACTTCCATAAATACTTGACAATTGACTTTTGTATGTCGATCTTGATGAAGCTGCTTATATTGAACTTGGGCTCTTTGAACCCAGGTTATTCGACATAACGCGCGCCACAACAATATTTGTTTCAAAAATTATTGTTAACCGTATTTAGCGATGATTGCTTTTGTTTGTTTCTTGCCTCCAGCGAGATATTCTATCATGTTTTCGTCCAGATCAAGCCACTTTGCTATACCTGCCGCCATTTCCGGGTTGCTTTCAAAAATTATCCTTACGTATGGAAAAACCTCTTTCACGGCTCTCACCGAAGATATGTGGCATTTCCTCCGTACTTTCATGCCTATCTCCGACCGCAGCGCCCTTTCAGCCTTAGTCCTCGACAACCACTGAAGCCTTTGTGGAAACCTGAAGGGAATCCACCCGGAAGGTTTGGTTCGTTCTCTAGCTACAGCAACTCCAGCCGTCATAAAATCTAGAACATAACGTAGCAGACTCCAATTCTGGGTGGATCGGATTCTTCTTCGGTATATGTCAGCTAGAGACAGCGCGTCCATAGCTTCCGTTAAGTCGTGTGGATCGGTTAAATGGTAAGGAACATTCTCGTAGATCCATTGAAAAAGCATATCTGGATCCATGTCAGCCGCGTCAACAGCCTTTTTGGCTTTCCAAGAATCTTTGGAATATAAGATCGTTCGCAATACGTTGAAAATCACGTCCTTTCGATCTCGCGTAGCTAGCCAAGTCACATCTTCGTAGACGAGTTGTTTCTTTCCCTGAGCCAAAGCCTGCAGATCGTTCACAGCTGATCTAACGTCTCTTCCAGACCTTTCAGCAATAAACTTTAGAGCATTTTCTTCTGCGTCGATTCCCTCACCTTCGCAAACCTTCTTTAGATGTTTCATCACTTCTCGAACTGTTGGATTCTTGAATTCTATTAGGAGGCAGTACTTCCGAAGCGTGCGGAAACGGGGGTCATAGGCATTGTTCGCTGTGAGGACAACTGGACATTGAGCTGTCTTCACGATTTCCGTAAGCACGCGAACTCCGCCTCTATCAGCGGTTCCAGTGATTCCATCCAATTCATCTAGCAAAATCAGTCGGTTTCCACCAAACAGCGTGCGATATTGAGAAGCTAAACCAGCAAAACGTTGAATGGCTTCCGCAGTTCTGTAGTCGCTAGCATTCTTTTCAACCAGCTCCATTTGTAGATCATTAGCCAACGTCTCAACGCAAACTGTTTTGCCGATGCCTGGAGGCCCGTATAGAAAGGTAGCTCTTTTTTTGGGAATGCGTTTATCCCAAGATTTAATCCATTCAGTGAATTTTTGTATGGCCTCGGTGTTTCCAACGATTTCAGAAATGGTTCGAGGCTTGTGTTTCTGGGTCCAGGCAGCGTACAAGAGTCAGCCGCCTCTTTTCAACTCGTAGCCAGCTTCTGTTAGTCGTGCGAGTAGGGCGCTTAGCTGAACTTCTTCGTCGGCGCCTTGAACTAGTCGAAAATCGATTTCTCCAATGGCGTCGGCGAGTTTGACTTTCCATTGTTCGGGAAGGCCTGAGCGGAATATTTCTATGTGGATTTGTTTGATGATGTCGGTTCCAGCTACTCCGTATTTTAGAATCATTTCTCTCAGCCTTTTTCTGGCGTCTATGAAGTCGCCTTTCATAGCCACGGTTATCATTTCTCGGACGTTGGCGGGGTTAGCTCGTCCGATTACTGAGTAGACGGTTTCGGCGTCGATTACTTTGTCCAAAGAGGCAGCGGCTTGCAGGGTGTTGGTTGCTCTGCGTAGGTCTCCGCCGCTGACTTCGAAGATGGCGTTGAAGCCTTCGTCTAGTATCTTCACATTTTCTTGTTCGATAATACGCTTTAGATAGCGATCTTGGTCTTCTCTGGATAGGTAGGAGAAACGGAAAGGTGCGCATCTTGATTGAATGGGTTCAATGATTTTGCCGCTGTAGTTTGCTATGAGGATGAAGCGGCAGGTTTCGGTGAAGCGTTCCATGGTTCGCCTCAAAGCTTGCTGAGCGTCAGAGGTCATGTTGTCAGCCTCGTCTAAGATCATAATTTTAAACGGTATCTCGCCGATGGACCTAGTTCGGGCAAAGGTTTTCACGGTTTCTCTAACGATGTTTATGCCACGTTCGTCGCTGGCGTTCAACTCCATCAAATGCTCCCGGTAAACTTTCCCGTAAAGATTGTGAGCTAAACATAGCGCAGCTGTGGTTTTTCCAGTTCCAGGTGGACCAGCAAAAATGCAGTGGGGAACGTTCTTAGCCTTAACAAAACTGCTTAACCGTTCTACGATGTCGGTTTGGTTAATCATGTCACCTAGGGACTGGGGACGATACTTCTCAGACCACATTTCATAACTCAACTGTCAGCCTCCTAGACGTATAGAAAAGGAGTCGTACATTAGTTTTCTTCTGGATTTTCAGTAGAATCTTTAAGATGATAAACATTACTCGAGGGTTTAGCGGGGTTCAGATTTGCACATTTATGTTGTTTTCTTCTCAACGGTTAGTTTTGTGCCGCAGTAAGGGCAGAACTTGTAGTGGTCTGGAAACGTAAGGTGGCTGCAACCCAACGGACAAACCTTCACGGCTCATTTCACCTTCTTGTGCGCCCTCGTCTTTTGTCTCTTTCAACCTTAATCCATAACAGCGTTATTATTTATAAGTGTGAAGCAAACCGACTACGCACTCAAAAATGAATCTAGGTGAAATTATTCAATTAGTTAAAAGGTAAAATAACAAGCGTGAAAGTCGAAGAATACTTAGCGCGCGCCTCAAAACTGTTCCCTCAATTTTTTACCAGAACACAGCAGTATTTATGTTCAACTTGCTTCTAAAGGATGATTCTCAAAGTGTAAAAACTTAGACTTTTTAGTCTTTCTTCTTTAACTATAGTTTTTATATCTAGACTTCACATTTCTTCTAGAACAAACCTCTTGTTAAGTGAGGGTTAGAATTGTCAGCAGAACCATTAAAATCCATAAAAGATGCGGATTTCATCTTCAAAAACACACCAGTCAAAATTATGATAAACAGAAAATGCCCTGAAATCAAGCTCGCAGGCTTGAAAGTTGGACCCTTCCAAGAGGGAAAAGAATACGAAGTCAGGTTTTGGATAGCCCAAGAACTGGAAAGAACTGGAATAGCACGTTTCCGCGAGGAAGAACTGTTAGACTTGGTGAAACTTAACAAAATCCATTGGAAAGAAAGAGTTCAGGCTTCCCAACAAGTCGCCTCCTTACCCGAAGACTTCTACCCTAGACTAAGGCTTTACTTTGATGATTTAAAAAGCGAAGCCATAAAGAAACCTGAAAAAATGAGAGACTACGAGAAAGCGAGAAGGCTCTCCCGCGACATCATCAACCTGAGACTAAAAAAAATAGTTTCCCTCGCCTCATCACCAGCACAAACAAACCAAATTCTCGGGAACCTCACAAAAGAAGAACGCGCTGTCTATGAACGTTTGTACGCAATTATCAGTGAATGGAGAACTAAGATTCTTAAAACGAAAGGAGGCAGTGAGTCTTGACCGAAGAACTCTTAGCGGATCCACAGGAAAGATTTCAAGACTTTTTCAAATCAGACAAATACCGTGAACGTCTTTCCCGAATGGCCATCGCTGGCAGCACCTCCCTAATCGTAGATTTCGAAGAGCTCTTAACAATAGAAACCAAACTAGCAGAAAACATCCTAGAGAAGCCAGACGAATATCTGGAACACGCAAACAACGCCGCGTTGGCTCAACTACAAATCGAAGAACCCGAATACGCCGAAAGAATTGAAACCGTCACCGTCAGATTTCGAGGCTTACCAGAATCCACATCGCTACGAGTGTTAGGCTCCGAACACATCGGAAAACTCGCTATGGTAGATGGCATCGTCGTCCGCGCTGGCCCAGCCAGACCACTAGTAATGCAAGCCGCCTTCAGATGCAAACGATGCGGAACAGTCACTTACGTCCCTCAAACCGGCCCCTTCCTAACAGCTCCACCAGCATGCAGCGACCCAGCATGCAGAAGAAGAGGCCCCTTCGACTTCGTCCAAGAAGAATCCACCTTCATAGACTCACAAAACATACGCATCCAAGAAAGACCAGAAGACCTCCCGCCAGGGCAACTTCCACGTTGGCTAGACATAAAACTTTTTAAAAAAGACCTCGTTGACGTAGCGAGACCCGGCGACCACATTTCTGTGGTAGGAACCGTTCGCGCGGTTGCACCAACCCTTCCGAGAGTTGGACGACTTCGATCCTTTACGTTGCATCTGGACACCAATTACATTGATGTAGTGAGTAAAGAGCCTGAAACTGTGCTTATTTCTCCTGAAGAAGAGAAGCAGATACTTGAACTGGCAAAGGACCCTTGGGTTCACCGCAAAATTCTCCGTTCGTTAGCGCCCTCCATTTACGGTTATGAACATATCAAAGAAGCCATAATGTATCTTCTCTTCGGAGGCGTTGGAAAACATTTTCCGGACATCACCATACGGGGAGACATGAACGTTCTTCTGGTAGGAGATCCGGGAACAGCCAAGTCGCAACTTCTACAATACGTTGCGAAGATAGCTCCTAGGGGTTTATACACTTCTGGTCGCGGAACCACAGCCGCTGGCTTAACTGCAGCCGTGCTTCGTGAAAAGGCTGGTGGAATGACCCTTGAGGCTGGAGCATTGGTGTTGGCAGATAAGGGCGTCGCAGCCATAGATGAAATGGATAAGATGCGTCCTGAAGACAGAGTGGCTATACATGAAGCTATGGAACAGCACACGGTTTCTATTGCCAAGGGCGGCATCGTAGCAACCCTTAACGCTCGAACAGCCATCTTAGCTGCGGCTAACCCATCCTTAGGCAGATACGACCCTTATCGAACGGTTGCAGAGAACATATCCCTTCCAGTTACCATTCTTTCAAGATTTGATCTCATCTTCGTTTTGCGGGATGTACCAGAAAAAGAAATAGACGCAAAGATGACCGAGCACATACTTGACCTTCACAGAACTGGTGTGGCTCCAATTGAGCCGCCCATAGCCCCTGATCTGTTTCGAAAATACATCAGTTACGCCAAAAACATGAAGCCTGTTTTGACCAAGGAAGCTTTGGAACGCCTTAAAGATTTCTACTTAGCCATGCGGTCGGCTAGCGAAGCTGAGGGGACGCCTATAGCTATAACTGCGCGGCAACTGGAATCTTTGGTTAGGGTGGCTGAGGCTAGGGCTCGTATTGCTCTTCGGAAAGAGGTTCTCGCCGAGGATGCTGAGACGGCGGTTGCCATAATGAAGAGGTCGCTGGAAGAGGTTGGAATCGATGTTTCGTCTCGCAAATTCGACATTGACATTATCATGACTGGTAAACCGAAAAGTGTACGCGATAAACTGTCGGTTATCTTAGGCGTCATTTCGAGTATGGAGAAAGAAACTGGAATGGTGGAGAAGACGAGGCTTCTGGAGAGGCTTCAAACAGAATTTGACATTGGAAGTTCGGAGGCGGAGAGGCTTATAGGGCAAATGTTGAAGGAAGGAACCCTATTTTCACCTAGAAACGGATACATCAAAAAGACCTAGTTAAAGGCGCATGCGTTGAGAATTGAAGAGTTGCCGATACCAGAATCCGTAAAGCAAGTTGTAATTACTTCGGGAATCAGTGAACTTTATCCTCCGCAAGAAGAAGCCATACGCGCCGGAGCCCTAGAAGGAAAAAACCTTGTCCTAGCAAGCCCAACAGCCTCAGGCAAAACCCTCATCGCCGAACTCTGCGCCCTCAAACACATACTAGAAAGAAACGGAAAAGTTCTCTACCTAACCCCGCTACGAGCTTTAGCCAGCGAAAAATATGAAGATTTCAAAAAATACACTGTTATCAGAAAACGTAGCGGAAGACGAGTTAGGGTAGGCATCAGCACCGGCGACTACGACAGCAGCGACCCGTGGCTAGAAAAATTCGACATCATAGTTACCACCAACGAAAAAGCAGATTCCTTGCTGAGACACAGAGCCCGCTGGGTCAACGAAATCTCCTTAGTAGTCGCCGACGAAGTGCACCTCCTCAACGACACCGAAAGAGGACCAACCCTAGAAGTCGTCCTCGCCCGCCTCATACAAGTAAACCCAGATATCCAACTCTTAGCCCTAAGCGCAACCATAAAAAACGCAGAAGAAGCCGCAGAATGGCTAAAAGCCATCTCCATCACAACAGAATGGCGACCCGTTACGCTCAGAGAAGGCGTACTCCTACACAACGAAGTTCACTTCAAAGACGGAGGCGCCCAAAAAATAGAAAAAACCGCCAAAGACCCTGCCATGAACTTAGCCTTACACATAGTAAAATCCGGCGGTCAAGCCCTAGTTTTCGCGGGAACACGTAGAAACTCAGTCAGTTTGGCTAAGAAGGCAGCAGCAAACATGAAAACCCTCGTATCTAAGCCCATGAAACGTTCCCTAACAAGAATCTCTGAACAGATTCTCGCAACAGGCGAAAGAACAAGAATCAGCGAGATGCTAGCCGAACTTGTCAGTCAAGGAACAGCCTTTCACCACGCTGGATTAGGCGGCAGCCACAGAAAGATAATTGAAGACGCCTTCAGAGAAGCAAGAATCAAAGTCCTAACAGCCACCCCCACCCTAGCCTTCGGAGTAAACCTCCCAGCAAGAACGGTAATAATCAACGATTATAGACGGTACGAACCTGGATACGGCTACTACCCCATCACAGTGCTCGAATACAAACAGATGGCTGGACGAGCTGGAAGACCCCGCTACGACAAAGTTGGAGAAGCCTTGCTCATAGCTAGAACAGAAGACGAACGCGACTATCTGATGGAAAGCTACGTTCTCTCTGAAACAGAAAGAATATGGTCAAAACTGGCAGTGGAACGAATCCTCAGATCCCACGTTTTAGCCACAATAGCAGCAGACTTTGCCCACACCGAACAGGGAATCTACGACTTCTTCGGCAAAACTTTCTACGCGTATCAGTATGACCCACGAGCCATAAAAGGAGTCACAACAAAAATTCTGAAGTTTCTATATGAAGAAAAAATGATCGAAGTAAACCGAGAAAACATTTACGCCACTAGGTTTGGACGCAGAGTCTCCGAACTATACATCGACCCCGTTTCAGCGGTTATAATTCGAGACGCCCTTCTAAGCCGCGCACCAAAACTCACAGACATAAGCTTCCTCCACATGATCGCCCGGACACCAGACATGTTTCCGAAACTTCGCCCATACTCAAGGGAAATAGACAGCCTCGCCTTATTCGTTGATGAACATCAAGAAGAATTTATGTTCGAGCCACCAGACGAATGGATGGACAGAATCGCCTACGAAGAATTTCTGGGAGAAGCTAAGCTGGCTTGGGTGCTGAACGCTTGGATAGATGAAACAACAGAAGACGAAACCATCGAGAAGTTTAGCGTTCAGCCCGGCGACCTATACCGCCTCATCGCAACCTCAAGATGGCTCCTTCACGCCTCACACGAGCTAGCCTCCCTCTTCAAACACAAGGACCTTATTCCACACCTCGCTGAACTCATGGAAAGAACTGAAAAGGGAGTGAAAGCTGAACTGCTTCCACTGGTCAGGCTGAACGGAATTGGAAGAGTGCGAGCACGCATCCTCTACAACTCAGACCTAAAAACTTTCACAGACCTCAAAAGGGCTCCTCTCAAAAAATTAACCAACCTACCTCTGATTGGACCCAAACTCGCCAAGAAAATAAAGGAACAAGTAGGTGGGTTCGTCAAAGCTGAAGAATGGAAAAAACTGAAGAAAGGAGAACCCGCAGAGCAAAGAGCCATAACCGAATATTAATCTGTCAAACCTCTAGCCTTTCTTTCCTGTTTTGTCTTTCCGATGACCAGTTCAACCTGTTTTACAGCAGTGCCCAAATAGTTTCGTGGATCTAACGCTTCATCAATCTCTCTTTTGCTCAACATTTTCTGCACGGTACTGTTTTCAACAAGAATCTCTTTGAATAGACGTTTTTCAACATCGCTTCTTATCGCTAAACCTCGAACGAGTTCATGAGATTTCTGACGATCCATACCTTTTCTCGCCAAAGCTAACATAATCGCCTCCGACATCATTCGTCCCTGCGTTAGCTCCATGTTTTTCAACATCCTTTGTTCGTCAACATGCAACCCCGTTAAAACATTTGTCATCAAGATCAGCATATAGTCGGCGAGGATGCATGCTTCGGGGATTATGAATCGTTCGGCAGAGGATTGCGTTAGGTCTCTTTCATGCCATGTTGGAACGTTTTCTAGAGCTGGTGTAACAAGGCTTCTCATGACCTTTGCCAGTCCGCAAACCCTTTCACAGATCATTGGATTGCGTTTGTGAGGCATTGTTGAACTGCCAACCTGTTTCTTCCTTTCAAAAGGTTCAAAAACTTCTCCTATTTCTGGTCTCTGCAATTCTCGAATTTCATTGGCTATCTTGTCCAGCGTAGATGCGGTTATAGCTAGGATGCAGATGAATTCGGCGTAACGATCTCTTTGTACGATTTGTGTGGAAATTTCTGCTGGTTTGATGCCCAATCTTTTCATAGTAAGCTCCTGTATCTTTAGTGCATGTGGACCGAAACCAGCTTGGGTTCCGACGGCGCCACTCATCTTCCCAACTATTAGGCGGTCTTTACACTCTTGGAGACGTTGAAGGTGTCTAGCCACTTCCCTCGTCCAAACAGCAAACTTGAATCCTAACGTGACAGGTAGGGCATGCTGACCATGAGTCCGACCCATCATCATGGTTTCCTTGTATTGTTCCGCTTTCTTAATCAGAACCAACTCTAAATCGCTGAGTCTTTTTTCAATTAAATTCAGAGCGTCCTTCAGTTGAAGAGCAGTTGCAGTGTCCAGAATGTCAGAGCTTGTGGCTCCAAGGTGAACGTAGGCCCCGCTTGGTCCACAGGCTTCAGCCAATGCTTGAACCAACGCCATTACGTCATGCTTGATTTCTTGTTCAATTTCTTTCACGCGACTCAGCTTAACATGTTTTGTCGAGGCTGTCTCCACAATTTTTTTAGCATCCCGTTTTGGAATATCCCCAACTTCGCCGTGCGCCCAAGCTAAGGCTGCTTCCACCATCAGCATTTTTTGAAGCCTATTTTCTTCTTCAAAGATTCTCCTCATTTCAGGCGTTCCGTAACGGCCTGTGTCAATTGGAAGAATGGGCAACATTACGCTCCTCCGGAAACGATACATAAGTGTATTAAACTAAGCTTTACCAGTTTCGCTGATTAAAGTATCCCTCAACGGAGACTCGCTTTTATGGGCGCGATAACAGCTGCCGTGAACAGGAAAGGAGAAAACGCTGTTCCCACGGTAGTTGCCATGCTCAAGGAGTTGACACATAGAGGAACCGACGCCCACGGAGTTTCAACCCCGAACTCAGCAACAACAGCTAAATCAATTGAGGAAATAGCTATCAAAAACATTAGTTCAAGCGTTGCCTTGAGCCATAATCTTTCCCGCATCCTCCCGAGAGATCAACCCCAACCAGTTCAAGGCGATGGCTTCACACTTGTTTTTGAAGGTCGGTTGTTTCCCTCCCCCAGCTTGTCAGAGATTGGCGAAATTGCTGAAAAACTTGCGCCTAATCCCCAAAGAAACATAAAACATGTTATTGAGAAAATTGAGGGGTCATACGTTTTTGCCATTGCGGTTTCCAATAAGATGATTGCTGGTCGAGACATGTTTGGAACAAATCCGCTTTATTACGGCGAAAACGATACAACATGTGCTGTAGCTTCTGAACGCAAGGCTTTGTGGATGCTTGGGATACGGAATGTGGAGTCGTTTCCTCCGGGACATGTGGCGGTGGTTAATGCTCAAGGCTTCTCCTTCAAACCAATCAAAACCGTAGCGCAACCTTCCCTAAAAAACGTGGAAATGGAGATTGCAGCTCAGCGCCTCCAAGATCTTCTATTAGAATCGACGAGGAAGAGAGTTTCGGACATCGAGAAGGTGGCGGTGGCCTTTTCAGGCGGTCTAGACAGCAGCGTCATAGCTGTTCTAGCTAAAGATTGTGGAATAAACGTTCAACTTGTTTCGGTTGGTTTAGAAAATCAGCCTGAAGTTGGGTTTGCAGAGACCGCGGCTGAAGCGTTGGGGTTACCTCTCCATCTTCAGACCTACACAATGAGCGATGTTGAACGGATTCTGCCGAAGGTTTTGTGGCTAATCGAGGAGTCCAATGTAGTTAAAACCAGTATCGCTATTCCATTTTATTGGGCGGCTGAAACAGTTTCGAAACTGGGATGTAATGTTCTCTTGGCTGGGCAGGGAAGCGACGAACTTTTCGGAGGTTACCATAGGTATCTTGGAGACTATGCACGATTTGGTGTTGAGGCGGTGCAAAAGTCGTTGTTCCGTGACGTAGCGAAGTCTTACGAGACAAACTTTCAAAGAGATAACCAAGTTTGCTCCTTTCATAAGGTGGAGTTGCGGCTTCCCTTCGTGGACCGTGAGGTTGTGCATTTTTCATTAGGCTTACCTCTAAGCTTGAAAATGGAGTCTGCTGAAGATAGACTTCGGAAAAAGGTGTTACGGCGGGTGGCTCAAAACCTTGGCATACCCCTGTTCATTGCGAACAAAACCAAAAAGGCAATTCAATACACGACTGGAGTAAATAAGGTCCTTCAAAGATTGGCGAAAAGTAAGGGCTTAACCTTGCGGAAATATGTTGAAAAGATCTTCAGAAAAGTATACCCTTCATAGGTAGGGTAACACCAACTCTCTAGTCAGTAATATGCTATTTATCATGTTCATACAACTTAACGAGTCCAGTAAACTTTAAAAGAATCTGAAACGAATGGAGTGAATTCTGCTACAATATCAAATAGAAAGAGAAAGGTGATGGGTTGTCGTTGTTCGATGAGCTATCGAGGGACAAATTGTTTGCAGTTATGCGGAATTTGGTATATACATTCAACTGGGCTTGGCTTAAAAGTGAGAGAGCGGTTATTGAAAAATATGGTTTGGACGCTGCTGTTCTTGGCGAACAGTTCATTGAGCTTTTTAGAGAGTTTGGATCAAGGCAATCTAGAAAGTTGGTGAAGCTTTCGATTGTTTCGGGCACAAATGCAGATTCGATTATCAAGGGGCTTCAGCTTTCACATTGCTCTTTATTCGAAAATGTTGAACTAAATAAGCTGTCTGATAGAGTGGTTAGAATGAGAACAATTGACTGTTCTCTTCAAAGAAACAGTTTAACAAAGTGGGGAATGAAGCACCCTTGTAAGAGTTTACACTTTTCATCGGAATGGCGTATAGGCTTTGTGAAGGAAATAAACCCCAGAACAGAAGTCAAATGCAGTTATTGTCCACCTGACCCAAGACCGAAGGATATTCCTGAAAATGTTTCATGTGAGTGGATCATAAAAATCCCTAGTTAACCCATTTTTAGGAATTATTTCTGGCTACGGCTCTGAATGTTCTCTATGACCTGTTTATTTCGCTCATTTCTATGTGGACCATTAGAAGTTACTAAATGCGAGAAATGTTAGATGATTGAATATTAAAAAGAGAGAAGGGTATTTTGCTTTTGAGATTAGATGGATTATACTATTGGCAACAGCCGTGAGATTTTATGTGCGCTTCATATTCTTCTTTTGTGTCAAAGGTTTTACCACAGCACGCATATTTTTCTTTCTTTGATTTACAGGACATTTCACAACCTCTCCAATTCTTGTATTCACCACTTTCAAATCCAAGATATAAGCATACCTATGACCCTAAACTCTCTCTATCATATTCATTTTTCTAGATTTGGAAAAACAATAATCCACTACAAACTCTTCTTTTTTACATTCTCTTAAATAAACAATCAAAGAACCAGCTAAATGCATGTAGAGTTATGAGAGTTCTAGTTGTGGTCATTGGAATAGAGTTCCAGTAAACAATATTTTTCTAGAGTAACCTTCTCCAGAGCCTAAAGTTCAAGTTTTTGTTCCTATGTATGAACCATTAGAAGTTACTGAATGTAAGAAATGTGGAAAAGTAATAGCAGAGCCTAAGGAACTAATTAGAAAATTGAAGTTAGATCAGACAAAGAAAAAGGCAAAGTTTACCTACTAAGAAAATAAACATAACGTACATTTGATCCATCTACTGTAGCTACCCCATACCTAAAACGTCTTTCTCCAGCTCATGCGCACACACAATAGTTATATCCTTCGCAACAAAACATTTTTAGCTAACAGAAATCATCCCTATCGAGGTATAAATTTGGAGGCTTCACTACTCAGTTATTATAGAACTTATCTTTACATATTAGAATTGATTTTTGAAAGGTGCGAGGAACATTGGGACTAAAATCATTCTTCAAGTCAGCCTCAAGATTGTTGAAGCTTGCCACAAAGCCGGGTAGAACCGAGCTCTGGCTCTCAATAAAAATATGCCTACTTGGAACCGTCGTAATCGGAGTAATCGGCTTCATCATCAAACTCATATCCTTCGCGTTAATGGGCGCCGGAGGACCCCCCACGGGCTGATAATTATGGGTGAAGAAGAGAAAATTTCAACTGCGGTCTTCGCAGTGCGAACTACAGCAGGGCAAGAGAAAAACGTGGCAAACCTCATAGAGTCTAGGGTCAAAATGGACAAGTTACCGATAAAAGCAATACTCGTGCCGGAAATGTTGAAAGGCTACGTTTTTATTGAAGCCGACGGACCGCACTCTGTGGAGAAGGCTATAGCTGGAATCAAACACGTGAGGTCCAGAGTCCCGGGAGTCGTGACATTCCCAGAAGTCGAAAGATACATTGTTGTAAAACCGGTGATCGAAGAACTAGACGAAGACGACATCGTCGAAATTGTAGGAGGACCCTTCAAAGGAATGAGAGCAAAAATCACGAGAGTCGACAAAACAAAGGAAGAGGTAACCCTTGAATTGTTGGAAGCAACCTTCACCCTACCCATCACAGTTCACGCCGACTACGTGAAGCTCGTCGAGAAAGCGAAGAAGGAAGGATGAAAAATGAGTGAAAAGAAGGTTGTTGAAGCATTGGTGAGCGGTGGACAAGCAACCGCCGGGCCTCCATTGGGACCAGCTCTTGGACCGCTAGGCGTCAATGTTCTCGCCATTGTGAACAAAATCAACGAAATCACAAAAGATTACTCCGGTATGAAGGTGCCAGTGAAAGTTATTGTAGACACCGAAACAAAAGAGTTTGAAGTAAGCGTAGGCACACCCACAACCTCCGCATTGATCGTCAGCGAGTTGGGAGTTAAAAAAGGTTCAGGAGCCCCGAAAACCGAAAAAATAGGAAACCTATCCATAGAACAAGTAGTACGCATAGCCAAAGTCAAAGGCACTGAACTCTTAGCCAAAAACCTAAAGGCTGCAGTCAAAGAAGTGTTGGGAAGCTGCGTGAGCATGGGCGTAACAGTGGAAGATAAAGATCCACGGGAAGTTCAAAAGGAAACAGATGAAGGAAAACACGACGCATTACTAAAAGAAGGAGAGTAACAAGATTTTTATAACAGACTTTTATACGTCTCTGGCGCGAGGCTTAAAACATGCCATTAAAAACGAAAAGCATCATTGACGCAATAAAGGAAACTAAAGACAAGTCTAAAAAAAGAAACTTCGCCCAGTCCGTAGACCTCGTCATAAACCTACAGGATATTGACCCAAAAAAGCCTGAAGGAAAAATCCAAGAACTCATTGAACTGCCCCATCCCGCTAGAAAGGAAAGCAAGATATGCGTCATCGCCACCGGTGAAATGGCCTTAAAAGGCAAAAGGGCAGGCGCTAATTTGGTTATTAATAAAGGCGACCTTGAAGCCTTAATGGGTGATAAGAAAAAACAACAGGAACTTGCGAAGACATACGATTTTTTCATCGCCGAAGCTCCACTTATGCCTCTTGTAGGTAAGAGCCTTGGCGCAACTCTAGGACCCAGGGGGAAGATGCCGACTCCAGTACCTCCGACAGCGAACATAGCGGACCAAATTGAGAAGCATCGAAAAATGGTGTTTTTAAGGATGCGGGGTCAACCAGTTCTTCAATGCCGCGTTGGAAACGAAAATATGGCGGATGAAGAAATAGCTGAAAACATTCAAGCAGTCGTGAGAAGAATCGAGGGAAAACTTAAAAGAGGAAACAAAAACATTAGGTCGATCCACCTTAAAACCACAATGGGCACTCCCGTCAAAGTAGCCATGTAGGGAAAATCCATGACACTCCGTCAAACGACAATGGCAAAAGCCGAAGCGGTTCAAGAAATAAAAAACATCATACAGCAATACAATGCTGTTGGAGTCGCCAGCCTACAAAAGGTTAGGGCTGCCCAACTTCAAGAGTTAAGGAGAAAACTGGAAAAAAGCGCCTATCTCTGCGTTGTCAAAAACACCATAATAAAAAGGGCAATTGCAGAATGCAAAGGAAAACCTAGACTTGAAAATCTTGAAGAACACCTAGCAGGATCCAACATTTTCCTTTTCACCAACCTCAACCCCTTCAAACTAGTGCTTCTCCTTGAAAAAAGCAGGGTGAAGACAACAGCAAAATCCGGAGACATTGCTGCCTTTGACGTTACCATCCCGACTGGAAACACAGGACTGCCACCAGGCCCGATCATCAGCCAATTCACCGCTGTAGGCTTGCCCACAAGAATAGAAGCTGGAAGCGTTTGGGTATCACGAGACACAATGGTAGCGAAAAAGGGAGATGTTATAACAGCGCGACTTGCAAGCGTGCTGTCAAAGCTTGGAATAAAACCGGTGGAGATTGGCCTCACTTTGAAGGCTGTTTACGACGAAGGCCTAATCATAATCGAAGAACAACTGCGGCTGGATCTTGGTGAAGTTCGGCGAAACATAGAGGAAGCTCATGCCCATGCTTTTAATTTGTCGGTGAATGCCACATATCCTCTTCCAGAAAACATTGTCTTTCTTCTTCAAATAGCTCATCAGAAAGCCTATAGGCTGGCGTTAAACGCTGGTATACCCACCCCCGACACTATAGTAGATCTTATTAGAAAAGCGCATACGGAAATGTTAAGTTTAAGTGCGAGACTAGCTACGGTAAATGAAAAGACCGAGCCCGCAAGTTCGGTTCAGAAAGGTTGAAAAGGCAGTATGGTGGAAAAGATGGAGGGAAAGAATATGGAATACGTATATGCTGCAATGCTTCTGCACAAGGCTGGAAAAGAAATCAACGAAAAAAATCTAACAGAAGTGCTTACAGCCGCTGGCGTAAACGCAGACCCTGTTAGACTAAAAGCCTTGGTGGCCTCCCTTGCCGAAGTTGACATCGAGGAAGCTATCAAAACTTCACCAGCGTTAGTAGCCGCAACGCCAGCACCTGCAGCTCCTGCACCAGCTCCAGAAGGAAAACCAGCAAAAGAAGAGAAGAAAAAGGAAGAAGAGGAGAAAGAGAAAGAAGAAGCTGCAATGGAAGGTCTTGGCGCTCTGTTCGGATGATGGCACGGGAAAACTGATTTCTTCACGGCACCATCATTGCTGTTGATGATAATGAGATTGTCTTCAAAGTGCAACGATGAATGTAGAAGTCTGACAAAACAAATTTAGTTACGCATTATGGAGCTTGCTTGATTCAAAATTGTTGAAAATTGAGGGATATTATCAGCCGTAAATTGAATTAAAATATGGAAAGATTTTTATAGAACTTAATTCCATTCACGATTCTGTAAAAGTTGGAATGCGCGGTGGCCATTAGTTAACTCCTTTCTCTCTCAGCGAGTTTCTGTTTTCGGCCAGTTGCGCATTATTCCAACTTTTACGTTTCGTCTTTTATAAATCTATATTTTAATTATAACCATATTAAACGTGAGGGTGAAGAGGGGGAAATTTTAAGTTACATCATACAACACTTTAAATCTCCCTTAAAACTTCTACTCTTGAAGTCGCTTAGTTTCCATGTCTGTTGGAGGATGAGGGTTGAGACGATTTCCAGAAAGCGAGTATCATGTTCCCTTCTTCGACGAGTTTGGATACCTTCGAAAACACTGCCCAATCTGCGACGAATACTTTTGGACCCAAAATCCAGATCAGAAAACATGTGAAGAATCAACTCCGGAAGGTTGCGCACCCTTAACTTTTATCAACAACCCGCCTACTCGCAGAAATTACAATTTTAAAGAGATGCGAGAAACTTTTCTATCTTTCTTCGAGAAGCGTGGACACGCAAGAATCAAGCCTTATCCGGTTGTGGCTAGGTGGAGGGACGACCTCTACTTCACCCACGCCAGCATCATCGACTTTCAACCCTACGTTACGAACGGGATAACTCCCCCTCCGGCTAACCCCCTCGTCATAAGCCAACCATGCATCAGGTTTGTGGATGTGGATAACGTAGGACCCACTTTCGGTCGTCACTTAACTATCTTTGAGATGGGGGGACACCATGCCTTCAACTATCCGGACAAAGAAGTCTACTGGAAAGACCAAACCGTGCGATACCATCACGAATTTGTGACAAAGGAGCTGGGAGTAAAGTCTGAGGATGTTATTTACAAAGAGGATGTTTGGTCAGGCGGAGGAAACGCAGGACCAGACCTCGAAACCATCATCCGAGGACTAGAACTCGACACACTAGTTTTTATGAAGTTCAAGGTGGTCAACGGCGAGTTCATTGAACTTCCAATAAGAACCGTCGACACTGGATACGGGATCGAAAGATACACTTGGCTGTCGCAAGGTTCTTTAAGTTGCTTCCATGCAGTTTACGGTCCCATTTTAGACGAAGTATTAAAGATGGCTGGCGTAAGCAGAGTTGACAATAAATTACTGGCAAGGGTAGCAAAGCTCTCCGGCGCAATGATTTTGAAAAAGATAGCGGATCGAAACGAAGTTCGGAAAAAAGTTGCAGAACAAGTTGGGACAAGCGTTAATGAGCTTGACAAGGCATTGCTTCCGGTTGAAAATGCCTTCGCGGTTGTGGATCACACTAGATGCTTAGCTTTCATGCTTGCAGAGGGGATCGTACCTTCCAACGTAGGCGAAGGATACCTAACTAGGCTTATGCTTCGTCGAACCTACCGCTTGCTTAGAATTCTTGCGATAGAGAAAAAACTCCTTGACATTATCGACTTGCAGATTGCTTCTTGGTCACAAGATTTTCCGCACCTAAAAGAAATGCGAGACAACATATTGGAAATCCTCTCAGTGGAACGGGACAAGTTCAAGCAAACCCTCAAAAGAGGACGCCTTCTTGTAAAAAGGATAACACAAGATTTGGGAGGGAAAGGACTTTCTGAAATTCCAACTGAAACGTTGGTAGAACTTTATGACTCTCACGGTCTTCCGCCAGAGGTGGTCGAGGAAACGGCGGAGGGTGAAGGGTTTCGGGTGAAGGTGCCTGAAAACTTCTACGCAGAGGTTGCAGAGAGACATGTCCAAGCGCCTCCGCCTCGAGAAGTGGAGAAAATAGAAGGGTTGGAAGCTTTAGTTTCAGATCTCCCCGAAACTAGGATGCTCTATTACGAAGATGCGTATCTTAGGGAATTTGAAGCTAAAGTTCTTCGGGTCTTGGACAAGAAATATGTTGTACTCGAAAAAACGGCTTTCTATCCCGAAGGAGGAGGGCAACCAGCAGATCACGGCTATCTAAAATTTGACAAAACTCGATCAGAGGTTGTGGACGTCCAAAAAATCGGAAACGTCATAGTTCACGTCGTAAAGGGTTCAGCACCCAAAAAAGGAAACAAAGTAATCGGATTCATTGACTGGGAACGACGAAACAGCTTGATGAAACATCATACTGGAACCCACGTTATTATGGGAGCCGCGAGGCGCGTGTTAGGAGAGCACGTTTGGCAGTCTGGAGCCCAAAAAGACGTAGAGAGAACTAGACTTGACATCTCCCACTTCCGACGTTTAACGCTGGAGGAAATACATGAAATTGAAAGGTTGGCAAATCAAGCAATCGCCCAGAACATACCCGTTGAAACAACTTGGATGCCCAGAGAAGAGGCGGAAAAACGCTACGGCTTCAGACTCTATCAAGGAGGCGTAGTGCCGGGAAGGGAAATCCGCGTTGTGAAATCTGGAGACTGGGAAGTTGAAGCTTGCGGAGGAACCCACCTGAAAAACACGGGAGAAATAGGCTTCCTAAAAATTGTTCACACCGAAAGAATTCAAGACGGAGTTGAACGAATCATTTTTAGCGCGGGACTCCCAGCCATGAAAGCCGTGCAGGAAAGTGAAGAATCCCTGTGGAAACTTTCTGAGTTACTGAATGCTCCTATTGAAAAACTGGGAGCAACCGCGGAACGCCTTGTTAAAGAGTGGAAAGAAACTCGACGTGAAAAGAAACGTCTCTTGGAAGAAATTGCTAAGCGGGAGGCTGTAAAGCCAGAGGCGCGCGTGGAAGCAAGGGAAACAATTCATATCAATGGATTAAAATATGTGACACAACAATTCGAGCAAGTCGACGTTGACCGCATGATCAAAACAGCCAGTGAACTGGTTAAAAGGAATCCAGAAATGGTTGTTGTATTCTATGGAGTGGACAAAAAAACGGCGAGAATTGTGGTGATGGCTGGGAAAGAAGCGGTAAACCGTGGCATAAACTCAAGAGAAATCGCTGGAGAAGCGGCATCTGTAATAGGGGGCGGAGGCAGCGGCAGACCAGACTTTGCTCAGGGAGGCGGAACTTTGGTTAAGAAGATGTCAGATGCGTTGGCGAAGGCTGAGAAAACCATAAGAAAACAAGTAAAGAGGGCAACAGATTAAAGTAAGTTTGTTCCTTTAGGTTGGCGGTGCTAAAGCATGAGGGATAGTTTTCTCTCCAAAGACTGACAAAACTTTTAATTCTCAAGGTACTCCAATGGCTGTCATGGAAGTTCTAAGGCGGATCGAAGAAAAATGGAGAAAAGCATGGGAAAAAGCTAGAATATTTGAGGCTGAACCAGATATAACTCGAAAAAAATGCATGGTAACCTTCCCATTCTCCTACATGAACGGCCCACTACACGTAGGACACGGCTTCACAGCCACCCGCGTTGACTCCTACGCCCGATTCAAAAGAATGCAAGGCTACAACGTCTTGTTTCCATGGGCGTGGCACTGGACCGGCGAAACCATAGCTGGAGCAAGCGAGCGGGTAAAAACCGGAGATGAAGATTTCGTAAGAGCCTTAAGAGAAGTCGACGGCGTTTCAGAAGAAGATCTAAAAAAGTTCATTGACCCAGCTTATATGGCTTCATACTACACTAGGGAAAGCCGAGAAGCCGTAAAACGTCTAGGTTTTTCAATAGACTGGAGAAGAGAATTTCACACAACTTCTCTGTGCCCAACATTCAGCAAGTTTATTGAGTGGCAATGCGAGCGGCTGCGAGAAAAGGGGTACATAATAAAAGGAACATATCCTGTGGTTTGGTGTCCCCACGATGAAAGTCCCACAGGTGACCATGACCGCCAAATAGGAGAGGGAGTCGTACCCGAAGAATACACAATCATGAAATTCAAAATGGACGACGCATATCTCCCAGCAGCCACCTTCAGACCCGAAACCATCTACGGCGTAACAAACATGTGGATAAACCCCGACGCCGACTACGTCAAAACCCGCGTCAACGGCGAGAAATGGGTCATCAGCGAAATCGCAGCCAACAAACTAAAAGAACAACAAAGAAAAGTTGAAATTATCAGCCGATTCAAGGGCAGGGAAATCATCGGAAAACATTTTGTAAGCCCCATCAGCGACACAAAAATGCTAATCCTGCCAGGATGGTTCGTCGATCCCGCTAACGCAACAGGAGTCGTGTACAGCGTTCCAGCCCACGCGCCTTTCGACTGGTTAGCCCTAAGAGATCTACAGGAAAAGCCTGAGCTATTGAAGGAGTTTGGCATAGACCCTGACGAAGTGAAGAAAATAAAATCCATTTCCATGATTCGCGTGGAGGGCTTTGGAGAATATCCTGCCATAGAACTTGTCGAACGAATGGGAGCAAAAGATCAGCATGATCCCAAGGCTGAAGAAGCAACGAAATTGCTTTACAAAAAAGAGTTTCACGGCGGTGTGTTGAAGGACATTTGTGGAAAGTACTCTGGAAAAAGGGTTCATGAAGTAAAAGAGAGTCTGATTCAAGACTTTAAACATAAAGACATAACAGATTCTATGTATGATTTGCCCCAACCAGTCGTCTGCCGATGTCTAACCCCCTGCATAGTTAAGGTCCTTGAAGACCAGTGGTTCCTAAGATACTCAGACAAGGCTTGGAAGGAAAAGACTAAGGAAGCGCTGAATCAAACCTCCATTTACCCGGAAACAGCGAAACAATGGTTCCTTAACATCATCGACTGGCTGAGAGAATGGCCTTGCGCAAGAAAAAGCGGTTTAGGCACACCACTGCCTTGGAGCCCAGGATGGATCGTTGAAACGCTAACTGACTCAACGGTTTACATGGCCTTCTACACCATAAACAAACACATAAGCCAACATAACATAAAGGCGAAACAGCTGACTGGCGAAGTTTTCGACTACCTATTTTACGGCAAAGGCGATTTGAAAAAAATAGCTGAACAGTCACGTATAAGTAGTAAACTATTAGAGGAGATGAGAAGCGAATTCCTCTACTGGTATCCATTTGACCTAAGAATCTCAGCCAAAGAACTGCTTCCAAACCACCTAACCTTCTGCCTTTTCCAGCACGTAGCGCTATTTCCAGATCACCTGCCCAAAGGCATTGGCGTAAACGGCGTTCTAAGCGTCGAGGGAAAGAAAATGTCAAAGTCTAAAGGCAACTTCGTAACGCTGAGAGGTGCTATCGACCAATACGGAGCAGATGCCACCCGCTGCGCGTTACTCTTAGGCGGAGAAGGAATGGATGATCCAGACTGGAGAAGAGAAAACGTTCGCGACATTAGGGGCAAACTTCAAGGCTTCTACAACCTAGCCAACAGCATAATTGAAACGGCAAAAGAAGAGAAAATGGGGCATCTAGAAGAATGGTTGATCAGTGTGCTGCAGCATAAGATCAAAACAGTGACGGAAAGCATGGAGATGCTGAAGACTAGAACAGCCACAGAAAACGCCCTCTTCGAGGTTTGGAACGACCTCCGCTGGTACGTTCGAAGGAAAGAAAAAACAGATTCAAAAGTTCTGAAAGAGGCCTTAGAAATCTGGATACGCCTATTAGCCCCCTTCGCACCCTACATCTGCGAAGAAATCTGGAACAAAACGGGAAAAGAAGACTTAATTTCTTTAGCCGAGTGGCCGACATACGACGAAAAGAAAGTTAATATCCAAGCCGAAGAAACTGAAAACTTGATTAAAAATGTACTAGAGGACACTTCGAACATACTTCGAGCAACAAAAATATTGCCGAAGAAAATCTGTTACTATTACGCCGCTCCTTGGAAGTGGAAAGTCTACTTGACGGCGCTAGAAAAGTCGATTTCCACCAAAATAACCCTAAGCGACTTGATGAAAAAACTGATGACGGACTCGGACCTTAAAAAAATGGCAGAAAAAGTTGCTAAGTATGCGCGCCAAATCGTTGAAGAAATCAACAGGATGCCTCAAGATAAAAAGCAAAGGCAACTACAAATTGCATCTGTGAATGAGAATAGGACGCTCAAAGAAGCCGAAACCTTCTTCGGAAGAGAATTCAAAGCAAAAATCCATACCTATCGTGAAGATGATCCACAACGCCACGACCCGAAGAGAAAGGCTGAACTAGCTAGACCATACCGCCCTGCAATCTACATCGAATAGGCAAAGAAAAATTCAAAACACAAGTCGAATGAAAGATTATATTTAGCCCATTCTTAGACTATGACAGCTTGGGCCCGTGGCCTAGTCTGGATAAGGCGTCGGCCTTCTATTGCTTAGGGAAGAAGAAAGCCGAAGATCCGGGGTTCAAATCCCCGCGGGCCCGCCATGTTTTTAGATTTTCGACGGACAAAATTTCGAGTTAGGTCTAAATGCTTAGTAGCGCATGGTTTGAGCTTTTTTCTGGTAATAGATGGCTTTTCAACCATTTCTACAGTCGAAGAGTTTTCGAAGCATTCTAGACTATACGGAAATTATATATTGTATAAGTTAAAATACATAGGTTACACTTTCACTATTTGATTTGTTAGTGTGCATAGGAAATGAGGAACATGAGCACGCATGCAGAGGATTTAAAGCTTCGATTAATGACCATAGAACTGCTTAGAACAGCAAAGAAAGAGTACACCTATAGAGAGTTATCCGCCAAAACCGACTTGCCAGTGACAGTTTTAAGCAGGTATGCCAAGGGGCACGTTTTGCCAAACGCTTCAAGAGCCCGGGAACTCTGGAAAATTTTGACGAAACTCGTCGGTTTAAAGGCTGAACTTCGCAGGAGAATAAAGTTTAACGAGGATGGATATTTCAACAATACTTGGATCATAGGCGACCACAACATACTCCAGCAAGCAGCGCACTATGCCCTTGCAACTTTTGCTGGAATGCGAGTGACAAAGGTTCTAACAGCAGCTGTAGATGGTATCCCCCTCGCGGCTATGGTTGCAAATGCATTGGGCGTCGATCTGATAATAGCTAAAAGAAACAAGGAAGTGGGGGTTCCAGTGTTTTTGGAAGAAACATATGTGCTAAGAGATTCCGGCGTAACCATGACGTTATACATACCGAAAGATGCCCTCAAGAGAAGAGACAGTGTGCTCATAGTGGACGACATGATAAAGACGGGAGAGACCCAAGCGGCTCTCATAAATCTTGTTAAAAAGGCAAGGGCAGAGGTTTCCGGGGTCTACTCGCTCATCGCTGTTGGAGATTATTGGCAGACTAAAATAAAACTACCGAAAGGAAGTCCAGTTGAAGTCGTGACTAAAATCAGCCAGAAGGAATGACTAGACAGCACCGTTTAAGCACGCATCGACTACATTTTTTCTTTCTGCAGAAGTTTTTGCCAAGTCGAAGCAAAGCTGTTTCAAGGTTCACAAAAGTTTTTCCAGCAACCTCGTTTTTTCTCCAAAATTCTTTTCTCCTAACGCTTTTTGGGGACTTTCATTTTTTACTATTTCCAAGTTTTTTGCTGCTAGAATGACTAGAGAGGTGGGTTTTGAGTCAGCTTTTTTCCAGAGGTCTCTTAATTCCCGCAGGAAGATGCTTATGGTTACGTCTCCCAAACCTTTTCCTAAGTCTTTTAAGCGTTTTTCTAGATCGTAGGAGTCTAAAGCCCTTTCGTGGACAAGGTTTAAACTACCTTTGTATTTCGTCAGCAAATTGCCCATAACCTCCAAAAGTTTGTCACTGGTCTTGAAGTCATACCTTGCGTATCCTCCTTCGTCGAGTATCTTGACTAAACCATCCCATCCCGTTTCTAGAATCTTATCTGGCGCTAGCACTCCATAGCTCTCAAAGCATTTGTAAGTCCGTATGACAGAAAATTCATTTATTGGAGCGCCAAACAGAACGGAAGCCAAAAACCATTTAAAAATTTCCCCATCTTTTTTGGTTTTCAAGTTTATTCCCAAAATATCCGAGTATTTTTGCCCAAATTTCTCAACCAATAGATTCGTAGCTTCTCTGTCCATTAAAGCCTCCCACATTTATAATATTGTTGAATGTGTCATTAAAAAGAATGGCGAGTTTCAGGATAAAAATAAAATTAGGAAACAACGAATAGTGGAAATGGCGGTGCGAACGCGTGAGAACCATAGAGTGGAAAAACGGCGTAGTCGTTACGATAGACCAAACAAAGCTGCCCAATGAACATGTGTACTTGAAGATGAAGAAAAGCAGCAATGTAGCCTCTGCAATTGAGAACATGAAGTTACGGGGCGCTCCCCTAATAGGCGTAGCAGCGGCATACGGCTTGGCTCTTACAGCCTTCCATTCCAAAGCCGAGAAGAGAGAGAAATTGATAAAGGAAATTGAAGACTCAGCTGAGATTTTAAGGAAGACAAGACCCACCGCAGTGAATCTTTTCTGGGCAATCAACCGAATCGTTAAGAAGGCGCGGGAAACTTCAGGAGACGCAAAAGATGTGGCTGATGCTGTAATAGCAGAGGCTCAGAGAATGGCTGATGAAGATGTTGAAGTCAACCGAAAAATGGGCGAACATGGTTCCAAACTCATAGACGACGGAGACGTTGTTCTCACCCACTGCAACGCAGGTAGCTTGGCTACCGTTGATTACGGCACCGCGCTAGGGGTCATAAGGGCTGCGTGGGATCAGGGCAAACAGATCAAAGTAATCGCCACTGAAACTAGGCCGAAACTTCAGGGCGCCAGACTTACGGTTTATGAGCTGAAACGAGACGGCATTCCGGTAACGTTGATCACGGATAGCATGGTTGGCTACGTTATGTCTAAGCAACTGGTAAACAAGGTCGTGGTTGGAGCAGATAGAGTAGTTCGAGATGCCGTCATAAATAAGATAGGCACCTACAACATCGCAGTGCTGGCGCATGAACATGTAATTCCATTTTATGTAGCTGCTCCTACCTCAACTATGGACTTAAGCCACACCTCGGACGATGCTGTTATTGAAGAGAGGGACCCAGAAGAGGTTACGCACTTGCGCTCCGAAAGAATCGCGCCGAAAGGCATCAAAGTAATGAACCCAGCCTTCGATATAACTCCTTTAAGGTATGTGAGCGCCGTCATAACCGAGGAAGGCATCCTATACCCAGAAGGTCTCCTAAAATTAAAAGGAAGTTCCGAGGATTAGGGTTGATACGAAACAAACTATTGAAACTTTGATTAACGAAGAAGCGTTGTTGCTGGCGAAGCATCTTAGAGGAGAAAGAGAAACGTGGATACCAAGGATGTAACAATCGGAAGCTCGAGAAGGAGATAGCCATTGAAGATTGCCTATTTAGATCAAAAAGGTTGGATAGATCTTGCCAAATGCGGTGAAGAAATAACCGGCGCTATCGTAAAAGCTGTTAAAGCTGGATCTGCGATATTTCCGCTTTCGATAATTCATGTTGCCGAGACCTGGAAAATCTCCAATAGTAAAAGAAGAGAAAAACTAGCATCTCTAATGGTCATGTTGTCAAAAGGATACTCTTTCTTACCTAATGTCGACTCAATAATCGAGATGGAAATCCGTCAAACAGTACGCTTCAGATACGGGCTTGCCTCAACAGATGTGGGAAAATATGTCTTTGGAAAAGGCATTGGTCATTTAGTAGAAGCCGTGCCTAAAATTGTTTCGAGAAGGGGCACTCCAGAGCTTCCTGATCAAATCAAACAAGAATTGCTCGATCTTTTGGATAGTCCTGAAGCATTGTATACAATTCTGACAGGACAGCATAAGATACCACGCTCGATTCAAGCTTATGATGTTGAAGCCACAAAAGCAATGGAACACATTCGAAAAGAACGGTCTGAAATAAAAGACAACAAGTTGAGAAGAAGAGTGGAGTTCGCTAGGTTTTTCAGAGATATGATCGTGCCAAAACTCGCGAAAGTGCTCTTTGAGATGAATCTTCCTAAAGACCCGATTATTACGGCAGGTTGGTCTGAAAAAGACTTCAGAGAATTTCTCAATAGTATTCCTACGGCATTGTGTTTATTTACATTAACACTCGAAAGGGACCAACAACTCCAAAGACCTATTCCACTGAATGACATCTATGACATTTGGGCTTTGAGTCTAGCGATACCTTACAGCAATATTGTTGTTACCGAGAATATGTGGTCCTCGATTTCAAGGCAATCTAGACTGGACGTGCTATGTAACACGATAATTGTCTCAACGATTGATGAGTTACTTGAACATCTCTAAAGAGACGGGTTGTATTGTTTGGACAGACAGGGTGCGTGTGTGTTTTTTTCATTCTTGTTTTTTTAGAGAGTTAGTAGAAGAAAGGTAGAGAGAAGGAGTTGCAGAGTTAGCGCGCAATTTTAGAAAAATCAATCTTGCGCTCATCCTATTTTACCATGGCTTTTTACGTTTTCCACCAAGTCTTCTAGTCAGCAATCCTACAAGATCCCTATGCTTTCGTAATATTTCAAGCCATGTTTCACCTTTCTTTGTTAAGCAATAACCTGCATCGTTGTCTCCTGTTATTAGAAAGTAATTCTTGAGGAGATTTAGTTCGCGGTCTGTTTGCGCTTCATTTCCAGCTCGTCTGTATATATCATATCGTCTGGCAAAACCATGACTTTCCTGCGCCTTTTCTATTATTTCTAAATACTCTTTAAATTTTTCAGCAGATTTTGAGGGAGTAGGCGCAGGTTTTTTAGACATCTACTATTTATCTCCAATGTTTTTCTCCATCTCAATCAATTTTGAATATTTTCTCTTTAACTTTCGATACCATTGTATTAATTTAGCCCCGTATGGGATTGTCACTAGAAGACCAACAGCGCCTACGATTGCATTATACCAAGTCCAAAAATCACCATTGCCCGAAAGAAGTGTCAGAAAGTTTGGAAAAAAGTTCAACCAAATCATCACAGAAATAATCAAAGTAATATATCCTGCGTATGCATACACTGAAATGCCTTTACTCATATCTCTAACTAACGTTTTTGCGTCCGCCCAAAGCTCGTCATATACCTCTTTAAGCCCGACTAATTCTTTGTCATTTTCCATGAGTTTAACCTCAAAATGAAAGGGGCGATTTTTACAGATAAATTTGGTTCTAGACTTAACTATGATTAAAGTTCTAGATATAATAAATTTCTTGATTCTAGAACATGCCTTAAAGTTTTAAACAGACATAAACGCCTTCATGCAGAAAACAAAATCTTGCATATATAACTCACAAGGAGGGATAATATGGCTGTAAATGTTTTACTTGACATATTTGCGAATAGCCCCCCTGCCATTCTAATAGCTTTGGGCTTCTTTATGATTTTCTTCGGTTCTACTACTAACAATGGTGAATTGACAAATGCCGGTTGGACATTTTTTGTCGTAGGTGCATTATTACAAGTAGGCTGGCTTTTAGTAATAGCTAATAAAAGGAGATAATTGCACTAGATTTGGTGCTGTAACATTCCCTTCTACTTATTCTTATTTTATTGCGCGGGTTTGGGCTTAAAATTTAAGTGATAGTTCTTAATGGTAGGTTTGGGTATGTTATTTTTTTCGGTTTCTGCTTTTCAGTAGGCTTTTGTTGATTCCATCTATCATTGCCTCAACACTAGCCATAACTATATCCTCGTCGACAGCCCTCGCCGAAACAACGTTTCCATCTTTGTCCTCAACTTTTATTATCACTTCACCCATAGCATCTGAGCCTCCTGTTGCGGCTTCTATACGATATTCCCTTAACCTAACATTCACTAGATCAGATGTGAGCTTTTGAACAGCCTTAATCGCAGCGTCCACAGGACCTAAACCCGTTTCCGAGGCTACGTATTCTTTTCCATCTAATACAAGTCTCACCGAGGCTGTTGGAATAACCCTGATTCCAGTCACCACAGCTAGGTCTGTTAAGTCAACAATCCTTTTTTCCTTGATTACTTTTCCCGTAACCGCCCTGGCTATGGCTGATAGATCGGCGTCTGTCACAGTTTTGCCTCTGTCTCCCAACCCTTTAACCTTCTTAACGATCTCTCCCAACTGTTCTTTGGTAGGATAGACCCCCGCTTCTTCCAACTCTGCTTTAATGCCACTGGTACCTGCCAGTTTTCCAGCCACCAACTTCCTTTTTCTTCCAACGAACTCTGGCTTAATTGGCTCAAAAGTTAAAGGCACCACCGTAACTCCGCGGGTGTGTATGCCGGATTCGTGGGAAAACGCGTTTTCACCCACAATAGCCTTATTGGGCTGTATCGAAACGCCGGTTAGCTTAGCGACAAGTCGTGAAGTGTCGTAAAGCAATTGAGTGTTTATCCTTGTTTTTAGGTTATGGATTAGGTGTAGGGCTACTACAACTTCTTCTAGCGCCGCGTTTCCAGCCCTTTCCCCCAAACCGTTTACTGTTGCGTGGATTTGAGAAGCGCCTGCCTCAACTCCTGCCAGCGAGTTGGCAACAGCCATGCCGAAGTCGTTATGGCAGTGCACGCTGATGGGGACTTTCACCACGCTTTTGATGGCTTCAATAAGTTTTCGCATGGTTAGGGGAGTCATTACGCCAACTGTATCTGGGATGTTTATTCGGTCGGCTCCAGCCTCTTCTGCAGCCTTGCATATTTGCTTCAGAAACCCTATCTCTGTTCTTGTGGCATCCATTGGCGAATACTCGCATACTAATCCGTGGTCTTTGATATACTCCACAGAATCGATGGAGGTTGACAAAACTTGTTCGGGTGTCATGTTTATTGCGTGTTTCATTTGAACGTCTGAAGTGGAGATAAAGGTGTGAACAGCGTCAGCGTCGCATGCGATGGCTGCGTCGATGTCCACTCTTGCGGTGCGAGCGAGGGCGCATATTTCAGCGTTTAATCCAGCTTTAACTATTTCTTTAGCTGCTCTTTTCTCTCCTTCCGAGCTTATTGGAGTGCCTACTTCTATAACATCTACACATAACCTGTCAAGTTGCCGCGCTATTTCCAGTTTTTCTTCTGTTGTCAGTGACACTCCTGGAGTTTGTTCTCCGTCTCTCAGCGTCGTGTCAAAGATGTTTATGTATTCCACATTTTTTGTTTTCATATTTTTCAACTCTCCAAATAAAATCTCAACCATGAATTTTTCTCATTCATGATATGTTTCCTCCATTTGTTTGATTACTTTTCAAAATCTCTTCAGCTATGGCCTCTGCCATTTCTACGGTCTTGGCCTTTCCACCGAAATCCGGAACTGTTATTCCCTTGCGTAACGTCTTAGTCACGCCTTCCTCTACGGCTTGGGCTGCAACCAAACATTTGGAATCATCGTGTTGCTCGCCAAGCCAGTCAAGCATCATTTTTGAGGCCAATATCATGGAGCATGGGTTAGCAGTGTGCTTTCCAACTCTGCTTGGGGCTGATCCGTGAATCGGCTCAAACATAGCGAAGTTTTCTCCGATGTTTGCGCCTGGCGCCATTCCTAAGCCTCCAACGAGTTGGGCGGCTTCGTCGGATAGTATGTCGCCAAACATGTTTGTGATGACTATAACATCGAATTTTTGTGGCTCCTTGATTAGGCGCATGGCTGCGGCGTCAACGTAATGCTCTTTAAAGGTTATGTCATGATATTTTTGGGCTACTTCTCTACAAACTTCCGCAAACAGTCCACAAGTTAATTTCATGACGTTCGCTTTGTGGATGGCTGTAACTAGTCTCTTTTTGTTTCTCCTCCTAGCCATATCAAAGGCCTTTTTGGCTATTCGTTCGCATCCCTTCCTCGTTATAATCCTTAAGCAGATAGCGGTGTCGTCTAACATGAACTCTATACCTTTGTAGACGTCTTCAGTGTTCTCCCTCACGAAAACTAAGTCTATGTCAGGTCTCATGCTTGGAGTTGAGGGATAGGCCTTTATGGGGCGAATGTTGGCGTACAACTCAAACATAATTCTTAATTTAACAACAACCTCAGCAGCTGTTTCACCCACAGGACCTTTCAAACACACATGCGAGCTTCTTATCGTCTCAACGGTATCCTCTGGGAGAGCTACTCCTCTCCTTTTGAAGCATGCATCACCTGCCTCAACCTTAACAATGTTTAAGCCCAAATCAAACCTCTGCTGAACAGCACTCAAAATCTTCAATGTTGCTTCGGTCAGTTCGGGACCGATTCCATCACCTGGGATAAGAGCTATTTGATAATCGCTCATTCCGACTTAATCCTCCTTCTCAAATGTTCTATTAAGCCGCCATCATCAAGTATTTCCATAATGAACTTCGGCAATTGCGTTGCTTTAAGAACCAAGTTTTTCGACTTGTTTTCAACTTCACCCGCTCTTAGATCCACAACCAACTCGTCCCCCTCCTCGACTTTGCTTGAAATCCCAAAGCATCTCAGAACTGGCAAGCCTATGGTTATGGAATTTCTGTAGAATATACGAGCAAAGGATTCAGCGAGCACACATTTAACTCCAGCGTGCTTTAATGCCAAAGGTGCTTGTTCCCGACTAGAACCACATCCAAAATTCTTTCCAGCAACGATGATGGCGCCGTCTTGAATTTTTCTTGTGAATGTCGGATCCAATCCTTTCATGGCATGCTTTGCTAGTTCCGTTGGATCGATTAGAAGCAAATATTGTCCTGGGAGAATAACGTCTGTGTCGATGTTGTCTCCAAACTTAATGGTTTTTCCATAAATCGTCAATCTTTTTTGCCTCCTTCAACAGTCTCGGATTACTGATTTTGCCAGTTACAGCTGAAACTGCAACGGTTGCGGGAGAAGCCAAATACACGTAAGCTTTTGGGCTTCCCATTCTTCCAACGAAGTTTCTGTTTGAAGAACTTATGCATGTTTCTCCCGGCGCTAAGAGGCCTAGATGGCCGCCGAGGCATGGACCACAGGTTGGGTTACACACGATTGCGCCAGCTTCAAGGAAAGTTTTAATGAGCCCCTCCTTTAATGCTTCTAAATATACTTCTTGAGAGGCAGGAGTTACAAGCAATCGAACTCTCTTACTCACTTTTCTTCCTTCCATAAGCTTCGCGGCTAGTCGTAGATCTTCCAGACGCCCGTTTGTACACGATCCGATAAAGGCTTGGTCCACCTCTACTCCATCCACCTCTGATATGGGCTTGACGTCGTCGACCGAGTGAGGACAAGAAACTTGGGGCTCCAAATCTGTAACATCTACTTCTAAATTCTTCTTGTAGGTGGCATCAAGGTCGCTTTTAACAGGTTTAAACGGTTTGTCGGTTCTGCTTTTGACGTAGTTTAAAGTTGTTTCGTTAGGCACGATTATGCCTGTTTTGGCTCCCATCTCCACAGTCATGTTGCAGAGAACCATCCGACCGTCTATTCTCATATTTTGTATCGTGGACCCAGCAAACTCTATTCCATCGTAGATTGCTCCATCAGCCCTAATCTGACCAATTATGTTTAATATCAGGTCTTTCGGCGTTACAAAGTTCTGAAATCGGCCAGTTACGTTTACTTTAATGACCTCAGGAACCTTAAACCATAGAGTACCAGTTACAAAAACAGCAGCCATCTCTGTTGATCCTATTCCGGTTGCAAAGGCACCTAATGCGCCGTAGGTGCATGTATGGGAATCTGCGCCCACAATTAAATCTCCTGGTCTAACGTGACCCTTCTCAGCCATCACTTGATGACAGACTCCACCTTGACCAACGTCGTAGAAGTTGTCTATTTTCTGCTCCTCTGCGAAGTTCCTTACGACTTTATGTGACTCCGCTGACTTCACTGAGCTGGCTGGGACAATGTGGTCTAATATAATAACTATGCGTTGATTATTCCAGACCTTTTTCGCTCCAATCTTTTGAAACGATTTAATGGCTAGAGGGCCAGTTAGGTCATGTATCATCGCCACGTCAATGCTGGCTTCTACTATCTCTCCCGGAGAGACTTCTTCTCTGCCCGAAGCCCTAGCCAAAATCTTTTCGATAATGTTCATGATCCGCCACCCTTAATCCGCTGTTGTCTAATTAACTCATCCATCTTCTCGATTTGACACCTTGAAACAACATGACTCTCTTGTAAGGTTGAAGTCAAAACACGTGAGGATTGGTTTATGAAACTGAGTTCGAAAAATAAAAGAGCGGTGTTAGCCGAAGAGGAAACGATCCCTCATGTTCTTAACCTCTGACGCAAACCATAACATGGTTCAGTCTTAAAAATCTTTGGGCTTCCAACTGATAGTTTAAATTTTAAACATACATATAGCTTTAGTAAGTGAAACTTGAAGGTTGTTGCTTTGGGACGGTCGAAGATTGAGTCTGAGGAGAGTCGCGTTGCCGAATTAAAGATAAAAGCCTCACTGAGAGAAAATAACGTTCTGGTTTCTTCATCGGAAGGTGTTGAAGGGCTTTCCTCACGAGGCTATGGCGTTTCTGAAGACGGCGAGTTGACTCTTACTTTCTACGAGGCCTTGTTTCTTCTCCACAAAGAAGTCATAGAAATTGAAGATGAAAAAACTGAAGAAAAAATAGATTTTCAAAATCTCCTCAAGCGTTTTCAATCCGTTGACGAGAACGCTTGGGTTAGATACCTAATTTATCGAGACCTGAGGAGCCGTGGATACGTGGCACGGGAGGGCTTTAGTCTGGGTATAGATTTTCGTGTTTACGAGCGCGGGGAATACGGGAAGGAAACAGCCAAGTATCTTATATTTGGCATCCAAGAAGGCCAACCAGTTTCCGTGGAAGAGCTGGCGAGAACATTACGGTATGTTCAGAGCCTAAAGAAGAAATTGGTTCTTGCGGTTATAAACCGCAGGGGAGAAATTGTTTACTATTCCCTTTCTCAGCTTACTCTAGAATGAAAGTTATGGTGATATTATGTCGTCGTCCAGAACTGTTCGAGGAATGAGGGACTTTATGCCTAGAGATGCAGAAAGGATGAGGCACGTTGAACAAGTTTCAAGAGAACTTGCTCAACTTTACGGCTACGAAGAAGTCATTACTCCAGTCGTCGAATCCTACGATCTCTTAGCAGCGAAAGCTGGTGAAGAAATCCGGGAGCGCATGTACGCCTTTAAGGACTTGGGTGGCAGAAAGGTGGCTCTACGACCGGAGTTCACAGCCTCTGTAGCTAGGTTGATGGCCACCAAAATGAGGAACGAACCCAAGCCCATGAGGCTCTTTTCTGTGGGAAGCCTCTACCGCTACGATGAGCCTCAATACGGACGATTCCGAGAGTTTTGGCAAGCCAACTATGAACTTTTCGGATCTGACAAACCAGAAGCAGACGCGGAAATCCTCATGCTTACTAACGACCTACTCATGAAACTGGGGCTCCATAACTGGCGCTTCAAGATAGGACACATGGGAATCCTCAGGGGAATCCTAAGTCAGGAGGGTCTAGATGAAGGGCAGCAGAACCTCATCATGCAGTTGCTGGACAAGAAACGCTGGGAAGAGACTCTCACAATCGCACGAAGCGCAGATGCTTCACAAAACTGTCTAACAACTTTGAAAAAGGTTTTTGAAATAAAGGGAAAAGATGCCTACCGGGTTCTCAAAAAAGTTGAAGAAAGCGTTAGAGATTATGAAAAAGCCATCGAAGCAGTGGAAAATCTGCGAGAGATTTTCGAGCTAACAGGAGAAGGCGGAGTCAAGCTTGAGGTGATTGTAGAGGCAGGCTTCGCTAGGGGTCTCGAATACTATACGGGGATGGTATTTGAGCCGTATGTTCCGAAAATTGAAATGGCTCTTAGCGGCGGAGGACGCTACGACAAACTGATTGAGCTCTTTGGAGGAGAACCCATCCCCGCGGTAGGAGTTGCCCAAGGAGTTGATCGAATCGTTCTAGCCATGAAAAAACAAAAGGTTCCTCCAAAAATTGCAAAAGAGAAAAGGGTTGTGGTTATCCCAGTTAACAAGGAATCTAGGGCGAAAGCAATTGAACTGTCATCAACATTAAGGAATGCAGAATTATCCGTTGAAGTTGAAGTTATGGGGCGCACCGTCTCCAATGCCTTGTCAGACGCCGACAGAAGAACAGCCACCTACGCTGTAATTGTTGGCCCAGAGGAACTCAAGGAAGAGAAAGTGGTTTTGCGGGATATGAAAAAGAGAGAACAAAGAGTGGTTAAGCTAAAAGATCTTTGTGAGGAAATCTTAGGAAGCTCAAGGTAGCGGCGTCGACTGTGATTTAACCTCCTTTGAGATATCCCTAATAACCATTTTTGCGATAGCTTTGAACACTTTATAAAATGCTAGAATTATTACTGCCAGCCATCCAAGCACACCCAAGATTATAATGGCAAGTTCAGCCAGCGCAAATGCGGAAGGCAAAATGGGATGTAATCCTGAGACGAACTGTAGTCCCCCTATTTCGGTAGAGTCGAAGAACCATAAGTAGTGGTTGAAAAACCAGTGTAGAAGTATCGGGGCTTGAGCGCCGTAGATTAGATACGTTAAGCCCATGGCTAAGCCGACAACAGAAGCGGAGGTGACCTTTCCAATCTCCCAATTACCGCCAGATACGTAGTGAGCCAAACCAAAAACAATTGACGTAAAGAAAACCATAATCCATTCACCTAACCTGATTCCGCCTCTTACACCGAAGTCGCCCACCGTCTTCACACCAGCCATCTTCTTAGCTTCATCTGGAAACAGAGGAGCCGTAAGGAATAGTTTCAGGCGTTGTCCCCAAGAAAGTGCCGCTACGTTCTTTCTGCTAATCCAGAAGAGGTAAATTATAAGAAAGCCGCCGATTGGGATTAGTCGAAAGCCGATTTCTTCAATCAATGCAGCGTATGATAACCAGAAAAAAGCTTCAAATGGATTTGGCGGCAAAGACGCCTCGCCCGTTGGAACGCCACCAGCTTTCTGAAGCTCCGTTATCGCAATAACAGCAACGAGTATCATGCTAGTTATAATGGGCATGGCAAACAAGCAATTGTCAAAAAGTTTTTTAATGGGACGTGAAAAACTCTTCCCGATTACTTCATGGATGCTTTCCCTGAATTTCCAAGCCGCAACAAGACACATAGTAAAGACGCCCCAAAGAAACAAGAAGAATAGCCCGACGTTAAGCCAAACGGGAACAACGAAACCAACTATGGTGAATAGCCAGATTGGAAGCTCTTGCACATAAAGCACACTGCTGTTCAAACCTTCTGGGGTGAAGAAAAATAGTGTTGGTCCCAAAAACGTCGCCAAAAAATATGAGGAAACGAGGATGAGAACTGTGATGATAAAAACGGTTATGAAGATTAATCTGGTGAATGTTCTCAGTTCACTGAAAGCCATCAGGAGACGCCACAATCATTTCATTACATGTTCACGATAATTAATCTTAACGTCATATCCAAATAACTTGCGTACTTGAAATTATAGGCAAGGTTACGCTCGAAGAAAACCTTTGAGGGCTTCCTTGATAGACTTGAGAAAAGTATGTTTGATTTTTTCAGGTTCCTCCAAGCCTTCAAGCTGGGCAATTCTAAAGTAAGCAGGTGGATGTGGGTCAAACCGAAGCCATTCAGATCTGCGGTAACCCCGAAAATTAGGCTCCCTCTTATACAATGGAAAAAGTCTTCTGAAGGCAATTTTTCTCAAAGCTTCTGCCATTACCTTTGGTTGACCAATCATTTTGGCGGAATCTAGGTCAGCTCTACTTTCTAAGAACTTTCCGAAGAAGTAGATAAGCCCTATTGCCACTAGGAAATAGATCCAGAAGGATATGAAGCCAAAGAAGAACAGGTAGGGCAAGAACACGTAGAAGCGTAACAGATATTCTGCGCTAGCTAGGGAGGACATAACTAATGGATCATGGGCCTTTAGATGACTCATTTCATGACCGATTACGCTAAGCAACTCGTCTTCCTCAAGTTGTGTCATGATCCCCGTTGTAACCATTATGGTTCCTAGCCCAGGGCTTGGGCCTGCGGCTGCAGCGTTTGGAATGATCGTGTTGGTCACCACGATTTTTGGCATAGGTAGACCAAAATTATTTGCTGCCTTCTTTGCAATCTGGAAGAGGTTCACCTTCTTGACGGAGAAATCCTTCGATTCACAATCTATGCCATAGTTTGCGAAAACCTTACCAGCCTTTTCGCAGTCGATGGGCTTATCAACGGCGATGGTGGCCTCATAGATTCCTTTTCTGATTTCAGGGATTTTTTTGGCATGTTTTTTACGGAACTCTTCGAACTCTTCGGGTGAAAGATGGTATTGTAAGAGGTGTATTTCAGGTTGGTTTTCAGTGATTTTCCAGTGGCTAATTCTGGCTATCAGTTTTCCAGAAAAGAGCGCCAACACAAACGAGAGACCGACAAATATTAGGGGCGCATATTTGCCAAATATCCAGAAAAACAGAAAGGTGAGGGCCATTAAGGCGATGTAAAGAGGTAGCATGGATTCTGTGAAGATTCTTCCAAGCATCCCGCTTCTTTCACTTTCAGAAACCACTTTTTCCCTTGGCATAAAAGCAAAGTATAAAGTGGTTTTGCGGATTTCATCTTCAAACAATTGGACGATGAGAAATAGGTCCTCATAGAGTTGGTTCAAAAAAGATTTTGGGATGTCGGTGTCGCTGAGCTTCATTGTTACTCCTACCGGAATGCTTGCGTCAACTGTGACATTCACATACTGATTTGTTTTAGGAACCAAAACTCTGTAGGAAAGATAGTGTTCGTCGTTTTCAGTGGTGATACGTATATTTCTGAAGGCTCTGTATTTTTCATGTTGAAGCAAGTAGTGGCGCCTCAAATATTCTGGGAGAAATTTTAAGTTTCCAGGGGAAAGCTCGGTATCAATCGTGTACCTTAACTCAGTTTCTTTGACACTTATTTTTTGCAAGGCAAACCACACCTAAACTAATGTGCACAGAAGGATTTTAAGTTTCAACATTGAATTCTACAATTGGGTCGCTGATTTATCTAACCTTTACAAAAGTCCATTTTGTTCAATTTAGATTCTGAATTCACACTCGTTAAATACGTGGTTTGAAGACAAACCTTACGTGTGATATGTTTGAGCGGGCGTGTTCCAACAGGAATCGAAGGCTTAGACACCTTAATCGAGGGAGGATTCCCTAGAAATGACGTTATCTTAGTAGCTGGCGGATCGGGTAGCGGTAAAACTATATTCTCCACCCAATTCATCTACAATGGCGCCACCAGGTACGGCGAAAAGGGCGTATTTGCAACGTTCGAAGAGGACTCAAAGACATTGAAGCGGAACATGCTTAAATTTGGTTTCGATCTTGAAAAACTGGAACAAGAAGGCGCAATAAAAGTTATCGACCTTGAAACCTTAAAGGGCGGAGGATTAAGCGCCAACATCGAATACATTTTAGGCACCTTGAACGAGATAAAGGGCAAAAGGTTGGTTATAGACTCGTTGACTGCATTTCTCTCAGCCTGCACAGAAAAACTAGAATATAGAATGCTTATGCACCTCGTCTATAGAATGCTGAAGACACGTGGCATCACAACCATTATGACATGCAGCGTGCCCAAAGGAGCTAAGACTCTTGGACTCGGAATCGAAGAGTTCATAGCCGACTCCGCATTATTTCTCGAAATTTCAATCGATAACTTAGAGCTAAAGACGAGATTCCTGATACAGAAGATGCGTGGAACCGATCACAGTAAGAAATATCACAACGTCATTATAACGGATAAAGGTCTGCAAATCGTGCCTTTCACAATAACATAAGTGATGCCAAATGATTTTTCCAATACCTCTTCAGGCGACAATAGCCCTAGTCGCAGTTTCTATAGAAATGATGTTTGGTGGATAGCTGATGGCAGACGCAAGTACAGTTTATGTTCTTGGGGGAATAATCGCTGTTTACGGGATAATACATGTTCGTCTTATTCAAAGGTATTCTAAAACTAAGGACAAGCCTAGTCTTTACTTTGGCATCACTGCTCTCTTCTTTGTAATGCCAGCAGTTTTTGGCATCTTGATAGCAGCTGCGACCACCATCAATAATTTACCTTTGGCCAGACTTTTTTATCAAGCCTCAACCACATTTGGAATGTTAGCCTTCGTATTCCTGAACATGTTTGCAATTGCTATGGCAAAACCAAGTGAAAAAACGCATGGCATCTGGATAGCAGTGATGTGTTTTCTCAGCATAACATTTATTGTTTGGACTTCCAACCCTGTTGTTTCCGGATTCATCGGTGGAACGTCGGAATTTACACTAACAAGCATGTATAAGGCGCCTTACGGTCTACCGCTTATAGAGACCATAATTGCATTAATGATCGTGGTGGCTGTTTATCCGATTCATCTATTTTTCCGTATTGCCAAGGATACGAAAGAACAGGTAGTCCAGATAAAATCTCTTTTGATGGGTGTCGGGCTATTTATCGCAGCCGTAGCTTACTCTATAGAGGTCACCGACGCAATTTCATATCAATATATGTCTATCTACAGACCAATGATATTTATTGGATCTTTCACGATGCTCTTCGGTTTCATGATGCCGAAATGGGTGGAGAGAAAACTCGTTGGACACCCGCTCATGAGCGAAGAGCGGGTTAGGTCTTTTGTTGAGGAGTTCTTCCTATACCCAGTTGCTCCAACTGTACGAACCCAGTTGCATGCGTTCTCAAAGACTCTTGGGCTAAACCATCAACAGATGGCTGGCAGAAAGATTCTGCTTGAGTTTGATCCGGAATCTCACTATGAGAAGGCTATCCAAGATTTTGCTACTGAAGGCTTGGCCAACGCTGAGCCAACAGTAGTATTCACGAGGAGAGGCAGCGCTATACATTCATCTCTACGTGAACAGAAAGCTGTGAAGTTTTTCTGTTTAACGCAGCAAGTTTCGGTTCCAAAAGAGTTTTCCGAAAATGAGATGCTACTACCCTCGAATGACACATCTCTTATGCTTGACGTTTTCGACAAAACCTTGAAAGCGCATCCTCAAGGTGTCGTCAATGTGGTTTTTGACAGCTTGTCCGACTTAGTCTTATCCGTCGGTTTCGAGAAGACCTATCGCTTCATGAGGTATGCGGTTGAAATGCTAGCTTCTCCGAGGAACACAGTCTTGTTTCTGTTAAATCAGAATGCGCACGATCCCAAAGTCGCATCCAGCTTAAGAGGCTTGTTCAACGACCAAATGTACTTCGGAAAAGAGGGAATACAAACCGTTAAACTGTCTAAAGTAGAGGTCGGTAGAGCAGAAACCTAAAATGGAGGGTAGACGATGGGAGAAAAAGACTTTGAGAAACTTTTCATCGAGGCAGTAGATGAAGGCTTACAAACCTTAGGGGAAAGTGGCAAACACATGATTTTCTTTCACCTCGAAAAGAGTTACTCAATTAAGAAACATGAAATCCCCAAGAAGCCAGAAGCCTTCGCTGCAGGGTTAGATAAAATATTTGGTGCAGGCGCCTCAGTGCTCAAGAAACTCATCGTGAAAAGTCTATACTCAAAACTGGGACTAAGACATGAAGACCTAGACAGTCGTTCCTTCGCAGACTACGTGAAGCAAGCGAATGATTCAAAAGAAGTGAGAGAAAACGATAGCTCTAGTAACTCCTCAAATAAACGATCGTCAGAAGTAAAATCTTTCCAACAATCCAGTCTCCTATACATGGAAACGGAAATGGAGAACTGCGCTAATTTCTATCAATGAAGAATAAAAGCAAGAACGGAAAGGCGGTATTGTTAAGTCAACATTCTCTTGGTTTTTCTGATTATTGTTTTGTCACTCACTATCGCATATCCCTTCTGTAATGTTCCGGTCTACGTATGCAACAAGTTTTTGTAGGTTTTTTCCTAGTTTATTTACATGGCTCATGTTTTTCTGCTCTGATCTTCTGTGGGACAGGAAGCTCAGAGAACCTTGAGTCGCCATCATGTGTGTGAATACGCTTAGATGGTTTTGGGGCTTACTCGGTTCTAGCCCAAGTGGGGAATCTCCTCCTTACACAGAGCAGTAACAGCCTTTCCAGTTTCAATGCATAATCTATGCTTCAAAACATTGTCAAGGGTTTTCTTTGCAAAACTCTTAAATATCAAGGTATAGTCTTACCTAATATTTTGCCTTGAAAATAAATGCGTTTGGAGTCCTTTTGATGTCGAGTAAGGTTCAGGTAAAGTCAAGATTTTCTCGTTGGGTTCGAAAAAGGAGTGACATAGACATTATGGCAAGCATTTTGAACGAGGCACATACAGGCGCGAGGAAGACTCGCATAATGTATAGATGCAATCTGAGCCACAGGCAACTTCAAGTTTATTTGAAACTTCTTTTGGGTATAGGACTCTTGGTATCGCATTCAGACCTTTTTAAAACTACGGCGAAGGGACTCAAATTCCTTGACGCCTACCACACCCTCAAAGTCCTTATGACTTAAGGCTTCTTCCCTTTCAACACGTTGAATTTCATCAATGAAGTTAAGCATCTGGGTACGGAGTTTTGCTTTTCGTTCGTTCTCATCCACCTGAATGAAATCGTATTCCCATAAGAAGCTGACGGCCATTTTCACTTTAGATTTGGGTAATGAACTTTTTTCTATGATTTCTCTTAAATCATGCCACTTCCCATCTTTGAGCAACCATAGAATATCGTCAATTACCAACAACACAGCTTCCTCGGAGACGGTGAAGTTGTTGCTATAAAACATAAATAACTTATGAAACGCAGTTTCATAATATTCCTCAGAATCTTCTGGAATAGATCTACATGTTTTATAGAACCTAGATACAGAAGACAAATACAGAAAACAGGTAAAGAAGTTCCTTCCTTATCCATTTATATGGTAAGACAACCACAAACCGTTATGGCGTTCGAGTGTCAAGAACGTTCTATATGCGTATATAAAAAGAACGTTTATCAAAGGCATTACTAAACGCCTGAGAACGCTGTTAAGAGGCAGTGGCATGTGAAGAGGATGAAGCTATGTCCATGATTCTCGTCCGCTTCCTTCAGGGAGGGACTGCATAGTGGAAACTTCGGGGTTGAAAGAATTCGTTGACGAATTAAGGGGACAATGGAAATTATTGTGGCGAAATCGGATAGACGACAAAGTGAAGGCTGAAGGAATAGCCAACCAAGACTATTCGAAGTTGTTTGTTGAGCGGGGGACAGTTATTATCGCCACGAGAGACTACAAGCCTCCGGACTTCGTTGAGATATTACAGCAGCACATATCGTCTGACGTAGACAGACTAGTTCCTCCTAATCCAGCGATGGGCGGATGGAGAAAATTCATGAGAAGTGTGCTGAGGAAGCAGAGAGGCTTAATCAGAAGGCCGGCTCCGCCGAAGCCAGATCGCAAAAAGGATCAGCAACTTAAAAAGGGTGGAAGAGGCTGGCTTCATTATAGGATGAAGTGAAAAGCCTTCTTTTCGATTTTTGTCTGCGCGTGGGTTGTTTGTACAAATTGGTGACTTTTGGTCATTTTTAGTTGTGGCTTTTTGTTGAGTAATTTGGCTTTAGGTTTCTGTGGGAAGAATTTTAGATGGGTAAGTACAGAGGTAGGCTGCAGATAATAGCGGATATACTTTCGGTGGTCAGGGATGGTGCTAAAAAAACTCATGTTATGTATCAAGCTAATCTGAGTTATACGCTTTTGAGTAGATATCTAAATGAAGTTTTGGAGTCTGGCCTGGTTAGTCGTGATAATGAGGATCGTTACAGGCTTACAAGGAGGGGAAAGAACTTTCTTGATAGGTTTAATGAATATTCCAAGCGTTGCGAACAGGTTGAGCAACAGTTGAATAATGTTAACGATGAGAAAACGGTGTTAGAAAATTTGATCGGTGGCAATTTGGATAGGCGTTCTAATGAAAAATTGCGAAATAAAAAGACTACATGATGTGGATGTTATGTCTGTTTCGAAGCTGTTTTTCTTCTTATTGGTTCTTTCCGTTTTCGCAGCTCCTATTTTTGCGTCTGAAGCTCTTAAAGTGAACGACGAGAACGTAGTTGTGTTGGCTATTGATAGGGCTGAGGTGGCGGTGGTTTCGGCTTATGAAACTGTTCTGGAGGCGAAACGGACCAGAGCAAATGTTTCTGAGTTGCTAGATCGGCTGAATGTTGCTGGAGGGCATTTGGCTGAGGCTCACATGCTTTATAAGTTGGGAGATTTTGACGGTGCGGTTAGTTCCGCTGACCGCGCGCGCACGTGGGCGGAGGAAGTGGGTAACTCAGCTGAGGAGTTAAGAATTGAAGCATATGAATCGTGGATTGTAGGTTTATTGATTAGGATCATCAGCTCGATTGTCGGCGTGATTGCTGTTGCTTTTGGAACCTTTATAGCTTGGCGAGCTTTCAAAAGGCGATATTTTCAGCAGGCATAGGACGAAGAGGAGGTAAAACCTATTGAAACTTGATGAATTTCGTATTTTGTTTCTGGTAACAGGTTTAGTGTTAACGTTGATTGTGGCGTCGCCCGCCCTGAGCCTAATATCTCTTCCCAGAAGTGGAGAGCGTTTTTCTGAACTTTGGCTTTTAGACGCGAATGGTGAGAGTGAGGATTATCCTTTCAACGTGACGGCTGGTGGGGAGTATAGTGTGTTTTTGGGGATTGGAAACCGTTTGGGCTACTGTGCCTACTATGTGGTTCAGGTGAAGTTTCGTAATCAGTCACAGCCGGCACCGTCTAGTTTTGGACCGATTGAAGAGCGTGTTCCCAGCAATTTGTCTTCGCTTTTTGGTGTTAGGGTTTTTGTGGCTGATGAGGGAGTTTGGGAGGCGCCTTTGACGTTTTCTTTTGATTACGGGTTTAATGAATCGCTTATGCGGGTTGAGTTTTCCAGTTTAAACGTGAACGGTGTTGCGGTTGATCTGGTTGGCCAGGTGATTGTGTGGGACGCGGTGAACAAGGAGTTTCGGGGGTTTTTGTTTTTTGAAGTTTGGCTGTACGATGCTGAGGTTGAGGATTTTGTTTATCATGGGCGTTTCGTGAGTTTACGGCTCAACTTTATCGTTTAGAATTTAGAAGTATAAGATATGGTGCGATAATAGTGCAGTTATTGTTTCCACTCTTTTGGGCACTTTTATCAGTTTTTTCAAGCTCTTATCTATTATATTTTGCCTACGTTCAGAATTCCGCTAGGAAGTTATGGAAACTTAAAATTGACAGCGCCTTCCAGCCTGAAATATCGATTTTTATACCAGTGCATAACGAAGAGGGCGCGATAGGATCTAAACTGGAAAACATTAGAGACGTTTCTTATCCTAGAGAAAAGATGGAAATAATAGTAGCTGACGATGCTTCGGAAGATAAGACTTTGAAGATTGTTGAGGATTTTGTGGAAAACAACCCGGAGTTGAACATTAAAGTTGTTAGACAAAATCCACGTGCTGGGAAATCTGCAGCTTTAAATAAGGCTTTAGTCAGTTCCACACATCCAATTGTTATAGTTTCAGATGCAGATACACATTGGTCCCCAGACATACTTCAGAAAGCATTACCTTACTTAGCCGATCCAAAGGTTGGTGCTGTTACTGGCACGGGAATAAACAGAAATGTGAGTCAATCATGGGTGACAAAGGGCGAAGAAACCTACCTGAACTTTGCATATTTGCTACGGCTTGGTGAGTCAAAAATACATTCAACCATACGGTTTGAGGGTGGCTTCTGCGCCTATAAGAAAGAGGCGTTTGAGAAGTTTGATTGTGAAACTGGTTCGGATGATTCGGGCACCGCTTTGGAGGTTGTTCAGAATAGTTATAGGGCGATTTTGGTGCCTGAAGCTGTGTTTTATACGGAGTTTCCGACGCGTTTGGTTGGTAAGTTGAGGATAAAAGCGCGTCGAGCTAACCAGCTGATAAGTCTGTTTGCTAAATGTTTGGGGCTTATGCTGAAAGGGCAGCTTTCTCTTCCTAAGAAGATAGCTGTTCCTGAAATGGTGTTGTTTTTTCTTAATCCGATCCTTCTTCTAGGTTTGATTGTTGGGTCTGTTGTGATTGTTGCCCTCTATCCATTATCGCTTTTCTCGTTGGTTCTTGTGTTGTTTATTGCTGGTTTGCTGTTGTTTGCCCACAAGATTTTCGTTGAAATACTCTTAAATAATCTGATTCTTTTTTACGCTTTAGCTACTTTTCTCTTTGGGAAACGTTACGTTACTTGGGAAAAAGGAGTTTGAACCTGACGAGTGCAAGGGACGCAAGATGACAAGAGTTGGAATTATCGGTCTAGGGAGAATGGGGATGCTCCACATGATGAATTGTCAGAAAATTGAGACCGTTAAGGTAGTGGCTGCAGCTGATTCTTCGAGGAAGGCTCTAAACAAGGCGAAAGCTGCCGGTGTTGACAAGCTTTACAAGGATTATCACAATTTATTGAATCATGTTTCTGACATAGACGCGGTTGTCATTTCTTTGCCTAATTTCCTACATTTCGAGTGCATTCAATTGGCTTTGGAAAACGGGTTGGACGTTTTTACGGAGAAGCCTATGGCAAATACTGTGGATGAATGCCATGAAATCGTGAAGATGGCGGAGAAAAGCCGTGGGAAATTCATGGTTGGTCATTGTATGCGGTTTGTGGATGCCATAGAAAAGATGAAGAAAAATTTGGAAAGAGGGATTATTGGGCGATTAGAGGTTGCCACGATTGAGGAGGTAATAAATGGTCCTTTTTCGCATCCGAGGGTTCCTGCTCCCGTGTCTGATTGGTGGTTTAATCCAAAAAAGTCTGGAGGTGGGGCACTTCTTGACATTGGGTATCATATGATTGATTTGTTTCGTTTCTTTGCGGGAGATTCGAAAGTGGTTTTTTCTTGTTTAGATCATAAGTTTAATCTGCCTGTAGAGGACGGTGCAATAGTATTGTTGCAGTCTTCTAATTCTTCTACGAAGGGGATAGTTAACGTTGGTTGGTATCAGCAAACCATATTTCCGAAATATAATTTTCGAGTGATTCTTCATGGCAATGCTGGGTTTCTGACTAGTGATGATTTGGTGCCACATAATCTCTATCTCCACGCTGTTAAAGAGGGTACTAGAAATGTTTTACGGAGGATTGTTAGAAGGAAAATTCGGCCTTTATCTTATACTTATTATTATGAGTCGTTCTATAAAGAGTTGGCACATTTCTTTTATTGCGTTGAGAATGATTTGGATCCTTTGGTTTCGGCAATTGATGGATTGAGAACTGTTGAGTTAATTCATGAGGCTTATGAAGAGTTTCAGCAAGAGCCTGTTGGTTAGAGTGTGACGATTAAATGGGCAGCGTTGTAAGCCTTGTGCGGGTGAAAAGGTCAGCAGAGGATATAATAGATGCTGTTTCAGAAGCGTTTGATCTCATAAATTTTGAACCAGATGCTTCTGTGAAATCTGTGGCTATTAAGCCGAATTTGTGTTATTATTGGGATTCTGACACTGGATATACCACTGATCCGCGGGTTGTGGCTGGGATCATAGATTATGTTCGGGAAAGATGTGGCGAGGATGTGGATATCAAAGTTGTTGAGGCTGACGCTTCGGCTATGCGAACCAAGTACGCTTTTCCGGTTTTGGGTTATGAAAAGTTAGCCAAAGAGAAGGATGTAGAGCTTTTTAATCTTTCCAAGGATGTTCTTGTAGATAAGACGGTTCATGTAAATAAACGCGAAATTTCATTTAGAGTTCCGCAGCTACTGCTGAAATCTGATTTGTCCATTAACGTGCCAAAATTAAAGATTATGCGGGCTACCAAGATAACATGCGCCATGAAGAACATTTTTGGGTGTATAGGTGCTCCGAGAAAGGTTGTGTATCATCCGTTTTTGAACGAAGCCATTGTTGGCATAAACAAGATTCTCCGACCGCACCTGACAATTGTTGATGGACTTGTTGCCTTGGGGCGTTTCCCTGCAAAGCTAAATTTGATTATGGCAAGTGCTGATCCATTTTCGATAGATTGGGTTGCATCCCAAATAATGGGATACAAACCCTCAAGAGTTAAATACTTGAAAATGGCTTTCAACGAGAAAGTTGGCGATCCTGAAGGCGTTATCACTCGCGGTGCAGAAATAGCTGAATTCGCGAAGCTTTTTCCCAAAGAGGGTTTATTGTCAACGGGTTTTCTGTGGAGCCTTCAGTTTCAGCTTCTTAAAACCTACAAGAAAATAGTCGGCGACATAATTCCTCCAGTGCTTGAGGAATGAATGCTATAAACATTGGAAATAAACAAATGAGGTGGCTGAGTTGAAGCCTATGGTTACTATCGGTGTTTGTGTTCGCAACTGTGTATCCACTATTCGTGAGGCCATTAACAGTATTATAGCACAGGATTATCCGCATGAGCTTATGCAGTTGGTAATTGTGGATGGGCATAGTGAAGACGGGACTGTGTCCATCATTAAAGAGTGTTTTAAGAACACGGACATTAAAACTGAATTTTTTTTCGAAAACAAAGGGTTAGGTTACGCTAGGCAAATAGTTGTTGATAATGCCGAAGGACAATGTATTGTATGGATTGATGGAGATATGGTAATAGCAAAGGACTACGTGAAGAAATTAGTAGAGTTCATGGAAAACCATCCTACAATAGGAATTGCAAAGGGAAAACAATCTCTAGAATTTAAAAGTAACTTGCTAGGCACCCTCGAAGCATATTCACGTGCAGCAGGCAAAATGGCAGATTTCACTTCAGAGAATGTGTATTCAAAACCGCTAGGGACCAGTGGATCGATATATCGCGTTGAAGCTATTAGGCAAGTAGGGGGATTTGACAAAACCATTAGAGGATACTGTGAAGACTGGGATGTTGAAATTAGATTGAAAACCAATGGTTGGTTGTCACATTCAATCGATGTCAATTATTTGGACTATGAGAGACAAGGATTAACATGGAAGAATCTGTGGTCTAAGTATTGGCGGCGAGGATATGATACCCACTACTTTCTCCACAAAAGGAAAAATAAGAGATTGATTAAGCATTATAGAATGTTTCCTCTAGCTGCGTTTTTAGCGGGTTTTTTCCATGCACGTGTGCTTTTTAGGCTAACGCACAGGAAAAGCGTTTTTCTGCTACCCTTTCAATATTTGTTTAAAATGACAGCGTGGTACTTTGGCTTTTTAAAAAGTCATCTTAATCATTATCAACCAAAATTTTAGGTTCATGTTCAAACTCTAGGAAATTAATGACACAATTTTAAACTGTCAATTGGTTAGTAAAATGAATGAATGTCAAGCTGTTAAAGTTACTATAGGCATGTGTATTAAAAATTCTGAAGCAACTATAAAGCAGGCCATCGATAGTGTTCTTAATCAAGATTTTCCTCATAAGTTAATGGAGCTCATAATTGTAGATGGTTATAGTCAAGACGATACTTTAAAAATCGTTAAGGAACGTTTGAGAGATGCGAATATTCGATTTAGGATTTTTTTTGAGAGGGAGGGGCTTGGAAGGGCTAGGCAGATTGTTGTGGATAACGCTGAAGGAAAATACATTGTATGGGTTGATGGCGACATGATTTTGTCTAGAGATTTTATTAAAAAGCAGGTTAAATTCATGGATAGTAGTCCAAAGGTGGGGATAGCAAAGGGAAAGTATGTAATTCTAAAAGAGGGTGAAAATGGAAACTTGGTCGCTTTTTTAGAGGATGTAGAGTTTATGCTAATCACACAACATACGGGTGAAACAAACGCTAGGGTTCTCGCAACCTCGGGATGCATTTACCGAACAAAAGCGATAAGGGAAGTTGGCGGTTTCGATCCGACCATGAGAGGAGTGGGAGAAGACATGGATGCGGAGAGCAGAGTTAGAGCCGCTGGATGGAAACTCTACATCGCGTCGGCGATTTTTCAAGAAGTACGAAGAAAAAGTTGGAAGGCTCTTTGGGAAGAATACGTATGGCATGGAAAAGGAGCGCGTCATCTTTTCCGTAAAAATGAACATGCAATTAGTTTATACAAAATATTTCCTCCAATCGTGATTGTAACCAAATTTTTTCAAATCCCTACCGCCTACAAATTAACTCATAGAAAAACTGTTCTTCTTATACCTCTTCATTACATCTTTAAGAGATGCGCTTGGCTTTTAGGATTCATACGAAGTTCCTGATGTTGGCGTGAGAGTTATGAATATCGGGCTAATTGGTTGCGGTGGAATAGCGCCTTCTCATTTAAAGGCCTACAGAAATTTAAGAGAAGTTAAGGTTGTGTCCGTGTGTGATTTAAATGTGGAGAAAGCGAAATACTTAGCTAGTCGCTTCAAGATTGAGAAGTTTTTTGAGAATTATTGTGATATGCTCGAGAAAGAGAATTTAGATTTAGTTGATGTATGCACTCCAGTTTCAACACATGCAAAAATTATTTGCGATATAGCTCAAGCAGTTCCGGCGATACTTGTCGAGAAACCCATGGCACTCAATGTTTCTGAGTGTGATGAGATAATTAAAGAGATAGAGAAATATGGGACTAAGCTTTGCGTGGGACATACCCAAATTTTTTCCCCGAATATTCAAAAGGCGAAAGAATTGGTGGAATCAGGTAAATTTAATTTATATTGTTTTAAGACGGCACAGAGGGAAAGTTTCGAGTTATTAAGGAAGCACAATTTGGCCCCTGCTTGGAATGTTTCTCCTGAGCAGAGAGGGATCATATGGGAAGTGTGCTGTCACCTAGCATATCTTCAGTTACACTTGTTGCCAGATATAAAAGAAGTTTACGCGGTCGGTGGAAATGTCAAGTTTCCAGTTTTTGATGATTTTGCAGTTCTCTTACGCACATCAGAACAACGTTTTGGTATAATTGAACTTTCTTGGGTTTCAAAGGAAACCGAAATTGTTTATGAGTTGAGGGATTTCGACGGAAGGCGTCTAGAAATCTATAGGGACTTTGATTACCTTGTTGAGAAATCAGAATATCCGCCATTGTCAGTCAATAGGGCCATTAAGAACTTTTTTGTGGAGGAAAAAAGGCTTTTGCAGAAGTGGTTTAGATTTGGCATCTGTTTCCTTCGAAGGAGAAAGCTTTTGCCCACATTTAACCTAATTTGCAGTTACGTTGACGCTATTAAGAAAGATTTGCCACCACCCGTTTCCCCTGAAGAAGGAAGAAATACTATAAGTCTTTTAGAATCTATCGAAAAATCTTTACGCGAACGGCAACCAGTTTTAGTTGACATTACCGGAAAATGATTTGTTCACATTATCTGCTATCCTGATGTTAATGGATGCGGGTACAGATAGGGAGTATAGGTAAATCCATCCAGTGCTTGATTTGGGGAACGTAAGAAATAATCAACATCTTCTGTAAATCCACCCACATTATGAAGGAGCGCTCCCCCAGACACGGTATTATTCCAAATCCAAACATTATGTAATACTTCATCAGGTTGCGCAGGACACGTTTCCAAGTATAAGCCAACTGCATATCCACCACTCATAATGAATGCATTGTTGAATACTACTCCTGCTCCACCACGCAACCAAGTTAATTCAGTAGAAGTATAACCCGGTTCTCCTACAACAGTATTGTTGTAGAACTCGAATCCTCTACCACTCGGCCAAGAGCCACCACCTGAACCGTGAATTTCAAGCTGTCCATAGTTTTTTTGATATGGATGGTCTATGTAGTTATAGCGAGCCACAATCCAGGCACCTTGAATTCCGTCAACAGCATGACGAGTGCGGGAAATCTTGCAATCTTCTACATACATAACCGGATAACCAGTTTTAACAGGATATTTTCCAAGAAAATCGGTTATTGGCGCATCTTCATCGTCCCACCAATAAGCCTGCCCACCTGGATAAAAGCCATACGCCCAAATCCAACTTCCACTCTCCAGTTTGTAAGGATTATCTATCACGCAATGGTCAACGACTGCACTTGCAGTTCCAGTATAGGTATTGCGAAGTGCCACAGATATTTGACAAAAATTTATGAAAGTGCAATGGTCAACACGAAGGTCTGTAACTTCAAGTACAGCTCTTATCGCAGTTCCACCTTCGGTTCCAGCGTTATCATTACCTACAGGAGCAGTTGCTTCAAACTGTATCCCTGAAATTCTAGTTGGTTTGTGATTACTTCCATCAATATAAAACATCGGGCTAAATGGTGGCACTTTATTGTTATGCAATATAGTCTTCGCAGTATAAACAATAAAATTTGGATGCCCGTCACACCCAGCAAGACCTGCACCTATTATATTTACTCCTCCAGGTATTTCTACTCTTTCGCCGTTCCAATAGAATGTTCCTTCAGGAATATACACAATACCTCCGCCTGCAGCTTCCAGTGTATTCACAGCCGCTTGAATGTCTTCTGGAGAACCGCTTTTTGCAGTTACTTCGGTGGTGGATATTTTGCCAGTGCTTTTTATGATAACCTGGTTCATTAATGAGGAAAAGGTTGGGGATACAATGAGAATCCCTACGATCATCAGTGAAAGTAGCAATAGCGCGCAAGATTTTGTATTTTGCATCCTTTTACTCCTGCCTTATCTATCCACAATTCTCAGTTAAAATGTTTCGGTTACATAGCATATTGTTGACACGCTCTTCACATAAACAATAACTGAGCTTTGTAATAAATATTGTGTCTTACGACGACAGAAATCGCTTGATTGATTATACATATAAGACGCCAGAGGTGTTATTGAATGGATTCTACGCCAGCTAAATGGGCTAAACTGAACTTTCTGATAATTATCGTGTTTTTGCAGTTAATGATATATCTCACTGTATTTTTTGATACCCCAATTGCTAGACAAGTTCTAGGATTTTTCTATTTCACTTTTCTTCCAGGATTCGTTATTCTTAAACTGCTGAAGTTGGACGAGCTTGACCGAGTGGAGACCGTTCTTTTCTCTGTGGGGCTTAGTGTTGCGTTTCTGATGTTTGCTGGACTGTTAATAAGCGAATTCGGTTTCTTGTTTGGTGTTTCGCAGCCTCTTTCGCTAATGCCTTTGATCATAACTTTTAACAGCCTTATCCTCATAGGAGGAGTTCTAGTTTATCTAAGAAGTGAGGATGTCAAACTCTTTAACACTGACTCTCTTCGGATTTCTCCATCTGCATTGCTCTTTATGTGTCTTCCCATATTGAGCATTTTAGGAACGACGTGGGTAAAGATTTACGAAAACAATTTTGTTTTACTCTTTACGATAATAACAATAGCATTATTGTTCGCTGTTGGAATTCTTTCAAAGAGATTTCTGCATCCAAAACTTTATCCTTTTGCTGTAGTTATGATTGCAGTTTCCCTTCTTTACCATTCTTCCCTCATATCCAATCATATGATTCACTTCGGTTCCGATTTACCAGGTGAAGTATTCGCTTTCAAAATTGTCGAAAATAATGCATACTGGAGTTCAATCAATCCCTATTTTTGGGATTTAAGCGTCGGCAGAACATATGGAATGTTGAGCGTCACTATTCTTCCATCAATTTATTCAAATTTACTGAACGTAGATGCCATATGGGTGTTTAAGGCTTTATATCCATTAATCTTTGCTTTGGTGCCCTTGGGTTTGTATAAGCTTTGGAGCGGATTCGTAAATGAGAAGTATGCGTTTGTTTCTGCCTTTCTCTTCATGGCATATAGTGTTTTCTATACTGAAATGTTAGGGTTAAACAAACAGATGATTGGTGAGTTGTTTTTTGTCTTGCTGTTGCTTGTGATTTTGAACAAAAAGATGAGACCTGTTAACAAAACATTGTGTTTCTTGATTTTTGGCTTTGCTCTTGTAGTGTCGCATTATGCATTGGCAGAAATCTTTCTGTTCCTCATCGCATTTGTTTTGATTTCCTCAATCATTATGAAAAAGCCTAGTCGAAACATGACTTTAGCCATGGTTCTTTGCTTTTTTGCAATAATGTTTTCGTGGTATCTGTATACGTCAAGTTCAGCGGTTTTTGATGCCTTCTTAGATTTTGGAGAATCTGTTCGTAGTCAGTTGGGCGAATTTTTTGATCCGGCAGCGAGAGGGCAAACAGTATTAAGAGGTTTAGGATTGGAAGCGCCACCGACTATTTGGAATATGATGAGCAGAATGTTTGCGTATAGTATACAACTCCTTGTTGTTGTTGGCTTCGTTGGAGTGATTACAAAACGAGTTGGATTTCATTTTGAGATGGAATACTTTTTGCTCAGCTTGTTCTCAGTGATGTTTTTGGCTGCGCTTATATTGGTTCCTGGCTTAGCAAACACGATGAACATGACACGGTTTTATCACATATTGTTGTTCTTTTTGGCACCTCTCTGCGTATTAGGCGCCAAGACTATTATGAACATTGTTAGCAGACGGAAGACGGAAATCATGGTGTCCTTTCTTCTTTTGGCGGTGTTAATTCCATACTTCCTCTTTCAGGTAGGTTTCGTTTATGAGGTGACTGGAACTGATAGCTGGTCGGTGCCTTTAAGTAAGTATAGGATGCCCGCTTACCGGTTATATGGTCACCTTGGTTACACCACTGCTTACAGCATATCAAGCGCGCAGTGGGTATCAAATAGTGTAGCAATAGATAACACACAAATATATGCTGACTTATGGGGTCGGCTAACTGAGTTGAGAGGTTATGGAGCAGTATATGCAGGATATGTGGAAGTGCTATCTAACACGACAAGAATAACGGCTAATGGAATAGTATACTTGAACTCGTTAAATATCATTGAAGGGACTGCCGTAGGCGATCGCTATATATGGAATACGAGCGAACTTAGCTTTTTGTCGAATTTGAACAAGGTATACTCTAATGGCGGCAGCGAAGTTTACAAGAACACGCCATAATAAACTAAGTTTTCTCAAAAAAGAGGACTCCGGATTATGAACAAATTGCGCAAATTAATTGATGTTTCATTGGCGTTGTATTATCAATGGCAGTTACGAAAAGACCAATGGAAAGATTCACGTCAACTTAAAGACATTCAGTTTAAAAAGCTGAAGGCCATCCTTAAGTATGCGTATGATTATGTTCCATATTACCATAGATTGTTTTCAGCTGCAAAGACTAAGCCAGATGATATCAGAAATTTTGAGGATATGAGAAAAATCCCTGCGACATCTAAACAGGATATACAGAAATTTTTTTCTGACATGGTTGTAAGAGGCTTTGATACATCCAGATTATCGTTTGGCGTTACTTCTGGCTCAACTGGTATTCCTTTAAAAGTTTTCCGCGATTCTTTACATATACGAGGCACAAGTTCGGTAAATAATTATGTACTTTTCGAGTGCGGCGTAAGACCAAGCGATAATTTTGTGACTATTTGGGGGAGAGGAGCTGAATCTATTCAATGGGGCAAAAAGTATGTGAGATTATGGAGTGGGATAAGTCAGACTGTTGTGCCATTGTTTCCTCCCGCAAAACTAGTTAATGTTTTGCAGCTGATAAAACCTGATGTTTTGAATACGTTTCCTTCGGTTTTGCGTGCTTTAATCGATTATGATGTCTCTGGGATACATCCTAGAATAATTTTTGCACAGGGAGAGTTAGTGACTCAACATTCTAGGGCCATTGTCAAAAAAATGTTTGGGTTAGAGCTTTTCGAAACCTATGGCTCAGTGGAATTTGGTGGTTTAGCCTTTGAGTGTAATGAACATTGCGGATTGCACATGATAACCAATAGCGCTCTTATCGAATTTGTTGACGAAGCTGGAGAATACGTATCTTCAGGTGAACAGGGAGAAATCCTTGTTACTGGATTTTTTAATCATGTTATGCCTCTTATCAGATATAAAATCGGTGATTTGGGAACTAAAACAGATGAGAAATGTGCTTGCGGAAGGTCATGGCCCCTTATAAAGAACATTCAAGGTAGAATCAACGATTACTTGGTTTTGCCTAGCGGCAGAAAGATTTCTTGGTTATATCTTATTCGTGTCCTTCGTGTCGTCTTATACAACAAAATATACAAAGAAAATTTGTTCACCATCTCACAGTACCAAATAATACAAGATCGAAAAGACAGAATTATCGTAAAACTTGTGAAAGGGAGAGAATTCAACCCAGAAATGTTGGAACAAATAAGAAGAAGTTTGGAAAGCGAATTTGACAAATTAGGAGAACATTTAGAAGTAGTCACAAAGATTGTCGATGAAATCCCAATGGAAAGAACTGGCAAGAGAAGACTCTTGATTTCAAAGGTAATCCAGTAACATAAGCTTCCAACAGCTTATAATAATTAAAATGCAGAAAATAGATGACCGCGAGGATTTAAAAAATGAACATTGGTTTGGTTGGTTGTGGTAGGGTTTCCGAAATACACATGAACGCCTACAAAAATATTCCAGAAGCAAAAGTCATTGCAGTTTCAGATATAAACATAGACAGAGCCAAATCCTTTGCCCAAAAACACAACATCAAAAAAGTTTACAATGATGCCTTAAAGCTTTTCGAAATGAAAGACTTAGACTTTATTGATATATGCACGCCGACATCCACCCATGCCAAGTTAGCTTGCGAAACCGCAAAACACGGCCACAACATCTTCCTAGAAAAACCCATGGCGAGGACCAGCAAAGAATGCGACCAGATAATACACGAAGTTTCTAAAAACAAAGTTAAACTCTGCGTATGCCACAATCAAATATTTCTTTCGAATGTTATGCGTGCAAAAGCAATAGTAGACTCAGGCAATTTTCCACTAGCCTACTTCAAAGTTACCAATAGGGAGAGCGCTGA